>ERZ1066124.71-NODE-71-length-98828-cov-23.980491_pt1 | contig 98828 bp, 116 predicted proteins | sample MGYA00382771_ERZ1066124 | MGnify/ENA primary metagenome ERZ1066124 (study PRJEB33369, sample SAMEA5778354) | biofilm metagenome | biome: Industrial cooling water; feature: Water cooling tower basin; material: Biofilm | place: United Arab Emirates | collected... | reverse complement strand
TTTGAGATACTTCACTGCGTTCAGTATGACAGTTTGGGGATTTTTGGTTGTGGTTGTGGATTTTGAGATACTTCACTTCGTTCAGTATGACAATTTGGGGATTTTGTATTCGAGTAAATGTAGGGTGTTTCCGCTTAGGCTTTGTTTGTCATATTCTTTTACAATTATTCCACCTAAGCGTTCGGGAATTCTGCGACTTGGGTAATTATTCTTATCAACGGGATAAATAAGGTAGTCAAAATCAAGGTTTTCGTCTGCCCATTCTTTTAGAGCGCGAATTGTTTCAATTCCGTAACAATTGCCGTGTGCGGATTTTTTTAGCCAAATTCCAAGTTCTGGATGTGAATCGGGATGTAAAGAAGGCGCCTTCGCGTTAAGATTATGAATTCCAGTACAACCTAGAAACTCTTGTGTATCTTTTTTTATAGTTACGAGTTGGAGATTAGAGCCTTCGGTTAAACCAATTATAGATTCATTAATAAACGATTTTGTCTCAAATATGTCGGTTGCGGGTCGAGGAGTCATATAAATAGCTATTTCATTTGTAAATTCTTCAAAAATATCCCTCTCATACTGCATAGCTATTGGTTTGAGCAAAAGTCGATTTGTAACGATTTCTATTTTTAAGAAATTCATACGCAATTTAACTTAGATACATTGTAATTATTTAAGCTTCATTGTCTTCATTGATAATACTGATAAAAATAATCAATAGTTTTTTAAACACGAGTATACCTAGTATGACACATAACAAAATCTCATGAAAAAGTCATCCTCTCTTTAGGATGATTTTTTGAAAATTGCGTTATGATTTATTTGAAGTTTTGTTAAGATACTCCTAAGAGCAAATTTTTAACGGAATCGAATGCTCTGGGTGTGGAGGAATAAATACTACCAGTTCACTTACACAATTGAGGATAAAACAATGGACAGCTATATTTTCTTCGATGATGCCCTCCGGATTCTTGTCAATGCTTTTTTGGCTTCTGCGATACTACTTATGGCAGCTTCTGGTATCGGTTTAGCAGTAATCGAATCTATAGAGAAAGCAAGCGACCGCTAAGTAATTACAGCAGACTCAAAAAAAGGGCATTCTCATCCCCAACTTTGATTGACTCCATCTTAACAAAACTACATGAGTACAAGAGTACGTTGACTTTTGTATCTGAATTGTTGCTTCCCTAATGTTTGTCTAGCTGTGGTGCTGGGAATACTCCAACGCGATGGAGTTGCCGCATTAATCAATGCAGCCACAAATACTTTACCCTACTCTCTTCAAGAAACAGTATTTGCTGTAGCTGCCGACTTGGTATTATCGGACGGTTATGTTACGGAACTTGAACAAAAGCTTTTTAGACGATTTATACCAAAGCCTAAATATATCAGACGAAATCGGCTACACGAATTGTAAAAGTCATGATAATCGAGAATCGGGGTTAATAATTTACTCACACTTAACTCATAGTGTTACTTTTTACTTAATTTTGGGAATACTGAGATTACCAGAAAAAAGACATTGCACAAGTTACGACGCTTGCCAGCCATATAACAAGTGTAATGTCATCTTGAAATATTTCCAACAAAAGGATAACACTAAAATGGGTTTATTTGACAAAGTACTCGGTAATAATACGGTAAAAGAATTGATGACTCCGGCAGAAGCTTTTGCTGCTATTACTTTGTCTGCTATTGCGTCTGATGGATATCTGTCTGAAGATGAAATGCGCGCTCTAACTTCTACGTTGTCTCGAATGAAATTATACCGCAGCTACTCAAACGATGTCATGCAACGGATGCTTGATAAGCTTTTGGGTATTTTACGTCATGAAGGAATAAACGGTTTGTTCGATGTTGCTAAGGAGTCCTTACCTTACGACATGCGGGAGTCAGCGTTTGCCGTTGCTACCGATTTGATTTTAGCGGATGGAGTTGTTGCTATAGAAGAAAAGGAATTTTTAGACGACTTGTACCAAGCTTTGAGTTTAGACAGCGAAGTTGCAACTCAAATTGTCGAGGTCATGTTAATCAAAAATCGCGGGTAATGGCAACGGATAAGAACGGATGTAGCGGATGTGACAGATAAATCATCCGTTACATCCGTTGAATCTGCTGCCAAGACTTTGACAAATTAAAGTAGGAATGTTAACCTCTACACTTCCTATATTAAGTAAAAAAATATAGGATTTAAGGACTTTTATCCTTGCGTTATTCACTGACGCTGGAATATAAAAAAAACGAACCTCTGAAATAAATCCAAGCAAGATGTCCTGTTCTGCCACCCTCACAAAGTTAATTGAAGCGACTGGCGCCAAGCCGTTAAATGTATCGAGTACAGTATTAAATAATATAAGTATAGGTATACAAACAGACACTAGGTTAATTAAGTCTGGTGAAGTATTTGTAGCTTTACGCGGTGAAAAGTTTGATGGACATAAGTTTGTGCCTATGGCTATTGAAAAAGGCGCCATTGCAGCAATCGTTGATTTTGAGTATGAGAATCAAGGGTTGCCTGTACTCCAAGTCAAAAACACATTAACAGCGTACCAAAATATTGCACGTTGGTGGCGTGATAGCCTTGATATTCCAGTGATTGGTGTAACTGGTTCTGTAGGTAAAACTACTACTAAAGAGTTAATAGCTGCGGTTTTGGCGACACAAGGTAAGGTTCACAAAACACACGCGAACTTTAATAATGAAATTGGTGTACCAAAGACTTTATTAGAAGTTGGCAACTCACATGATTTTGCTGTGATTGAAATGGCAATGCGTGGAATGGGTCAAATTGCTGATTTAACGCATATTGCACGTCCGACAATTGGAGTAATAACAAATGTAGGAACCGCGCATATTGAGTTACTAGGTTCTGAAGAAGCTATTGCCTCTGCAAAATGTGAGTTATTAGCCGAAATGCCACCTGACGGTGTAGCTATTCTCAACCACGATAACCCACTGTTGATGGAAGTTGCTGCGAAAGTCTGGCAGGGTGAAGTTATTACCTATGGGTTATCGGGTGGCGATATCCAAGGCAGCTTAATCGATAATTATACTATCGAAGTTGCTGGAATACGATTACCTTTACCTTTAGCTGGGCGCCATAATGCGACTAACTATTTAGCTGCTTTGGCCGTAGCAAAAGTGCTTGATATCAGCTTTACGTCGTTACAATCAGGTGTAGAAGTTAACATGCCATCTGGACGTTCGCAGCAGTTTATGTTGCCCAACGATGTGGTAATTTTAGATGAGACATATAATGCGGCGCCAGAAGCAATGTTAGCAGCGTTAAATTTACTGGCAGAAACACCAGGTAGGCGCCATATTGCAGTATTAGGCGCCATGAAAGAATTAGGAGAACGTTCGCATCAATTACATCAGCGCGTTGGTGAAATGGTAAAAAATCTCAATTTAGACGCGCTCATGGTATTAATTGACGGACAAGATGCCGAAACAATAGTTAAGAGCGCAGAAGGAATACCATCTGAGTGCTTTACTTGTCATACAGAAATGGTGACACGCTTAAAATCATATGTACAAGCAGGTGACCGTTTATTATTTAAAGCAGCGCATTCAGTAGGATTAGAAAAAGTAGTAAACCAATTACGCGCCGAATGTAATTGTTAAATACCGTCGGGGCGGGTTAACCCACAAACTCAAATAATATTACAATTAAACTAAACCCGCCCTGATATACCAATCCATAAAATAATTTACCACAGAGATAAGAGGGTTTAGGAGAGTTGTTGCTCCTCTCTCTGTGTACTTCTTGCTCCTATGGTAATAATATGAGCTAATAAATGTCTAGCTTTGATCTACACAACAATTATTTTCTTAAAACTTCTAAAGCCTTTTTTGCTGTCTCAACTACATTTAACCATGCTGGTGAACTAATATAATCTGCATCCGAGGCACGTGTTCCCAATAATTTAAATAATATTTCCAAAGCTTCTATTACTTTCATAATACTTGTTAATTCTTGTTTATCTCTAACAAATAAGCCAATCGTTCCTTCAGAATCTTCATCAAAACCAGCATGGTCATATAAAAAGTGAATTACGTTATCAAAGCAATCGCTTTTACCTGTGCTACAAGCTAGCCAATTTTGAGATTGATATTCAGTATCCGATAATTTTTCTATGGCTAACAGCAGTTCTTGCCGCATTTCTAGATATTTCACTATTAATTTAGTCTATTATGGAATCTGTAGTAGAAATGCGTAACGGTTCGACTTTTTGTGTTTGTTTATCTTGCATAGGGACAAAGTGGATTTCTATCTCATATCCTGCTCCAGAAGCTATTTTACTTAAAGTATCAAGTTTTGGCATTTGTTTACCTGATTCGAGACGTGCAAGCTGTGGCTGTTTTATTCCTACTCGCACAGCAAAATCTCTTTGATTCAAACCACTTGCTTTTCTAAGAGCAATAACTCTTCGTGCAAGGTCAAATTCAGATTCCAAAGCATCATACTCAACTTTAACTTCAGGGTCTGCTAGTACTTCTGAACGAATGGAATCCCATGTTACTTTTTTATGATTCATTATTGTTTACTTTATGATTAATATTAATTTACACCGATTTAAGAATTATCTTCCTGTTTAACATCTTGCTTGCTTAGGAAGTCTTTCATTCGCTCCAAAGCCAGTTTAAGCTCTTTTTTAGGAGTTTTTTGGGTTTTCTTCTGAAAACCATGAAGCAAGATAAATTGTTTCCCTGTCCAGGCAAAATAGATTACACGATAAATAATTAGTATTTTGTTCTACCCTTATTTCATAAAGTTTTTCCTCAAGTGGTTTAACATAAGGCATACCAACTGCTGTACCTTGCTCTTCTAATAGGTCAAATATACGATCAATTTTCGCCTTTACTTTTGGTTTCTGTACCTTAAACCAGTCTAGAACAGGAGAATTGTCTTCATCGATTTGGTAAAACTCAATTTTCCACTCACCCACTACAATTAACACCCATGATAACGTTAATGTTATCAAAGTTTAGCATTTTATGCAGTAAATAGTCTGAAGGAGTGACAAACGAACCTTTGCAGTCAAGGCAGAAATTATTACCCTTTGAGGATTGTGGACTTATAATGAAAAAATTGGACTAAGAGTTTAAATAAGAGACTATGCTTAGTGACCCCAAAAAAATTGTGTTACCAAGCACGAAAGAATTACCTTGTTCGGACGATACACCTGTGGATAACGAAGACCAAAATTTTTTGCCCAATGTTCTATTGTTTCTACTCAACTCAATTTGGGCATCTCGAATGGATTGGTTCTTCGGCATAGATATGGGGATTTATCATACAACAGGTGTTAGTCCGAGAGTACCTGTAGTGCCTGATGGGTTTCTGAGTTTAGGGGTTCCGCGTAAAAAAGACGGAGAATCTCGCAGAAGTTATGCGGTTTGGGAAGAAAATGAAGTAGTACCGATTTTGACATTAGAAATAGTATCTCACACTCCAGGCGCCGAATATGACCAAAAGCGTGATATCTACGCGAAACTTGGTGTGCTTTACTATGTAATTTATAACCCTCTATATTGGTATCGTGACCAACATCAACCATTTGAAGTGTATAAACTAGTAGGCAAATCATATCAATTACAAATTGGTGAACCTTACTGGATGCCTGAAGTCGGTTTAGGTATAGGAAGATATCGAGGTATATTTGCTGGTATTCAACAAGAATTATTATGTTGGTACGACGAGCAAGGAAATCGTTATTTGACAGCAGACGAAAACGCTTTTTATCAGCAACAACGTGCGGAACAAGAACGGCAACGTGCGGAAAAGTTAGCACAGTATCTACGTTCTATTGGTGTTGACCCTGATAATTTACCAAGTAACTAGTACTTAAATTGTACAAATTATATCTATGTAGAGACAAGGGTTTAATCGCGTCTTTACGATGTTTTGTAAGATGGCGGAAATTATTCTTTGTGTCCTTTGTGTCTTTGTGGTTAAAAAATATATTGACTGCACAGGCTTTCCGGCCTGTGCTACAATTACAACCTGTAAAAAAAGGGCACGACATCATCGTGCCCTTGTGTATTTAAGTTGAAGTTACAATTTAGCCAACGTTAGCTAAAAGCAATTCAGGTTTTTCTACTTTTCTGACTCTGACTTGACCGTCGTCGTCTACATCAACTACTGCTTTGTCACCATCAACAATTTGGCCTGCAAGTAATGCTTCGGCTAATGAGTCTTCTAACAGACGCATAATAGCTCGACGTAATGGTCTGGCACCATAGCTTGGGTCATAACCTTCTTGTACCACGCGGTCTTTAAAGCGCTCGGTAACTTCGAGGGTAATACCTTTTTCAATTAGACGGTTAGAAACGTCTTTAAGCATAATGTCAGCGATTTGCTTAACTTCGTCTTTGTTAAGTTGGGTAAAGACAATAATGTCGTCAAGACGGTTGAGGAATTCTGGACGGAAGAAAGCTTTGAGTTCTTCGTTGACTAAGTTCTTGATGCGGTTGTAGCTTGCTTCAGCTGCATCCTCGAACTGGAACCCTAAACCACCACCACCTTTTTCGATAACTTTGGAACCAATGTTCGATGTCAAGATAATTAAAGTGTTTTTGAAGTCCACTTTTCTACCTTTCGCATCGGTAAGGTGTCCGTCATCGAGCAATTGCAGCAACATATTAAATACATCGGGGTGCGCTTTTTCGATTTCGTCGAATAGCACTACTGTGTAAGGTTTGCGGCGAATTGCTTCGGTAAGTTGTCCGCCTTCATCGTAACCTACATAACCTGGAGGCGAGCCGATGAGTTTGGAAACGGTGTGACGTTCCATGTACTCAGACATATCAAGACGAATCATCGCATCTTCGGCACCAAAGAAATATGCTGCCAAAGATTTTGCTAACTCAGTCTTACCTACACCTGTAGGACCTGAGAAGATAAAGCTGGCAATTGGTCGATTTGGATTTTTCAAACCAACGCGCGCACGTCGAAGGGCACGAGATACTGCGGTAACAGCTTGCTCTTGTCCAATTAAACGCTGGTGCAATGTATCTTCGAGGTGCAACAGCATTTCAGATTCAGACTCTGTAAGCTTGTTGACAGGAACACCTGTCCACGAAGCAACAATTTGTGCAATGTCTTCTTCGTCAACAGTGGGGTTACTAATAAAGCCATTTTCTTCAGCTTTAAGTTGTTCTTCAAGCTCTAGTTCTTTGTCACGCAGTGTTCCTGCTTTATCAAAGTCTTGAACACGAACAGCTTGTTCTTTGTCCTTACTAACTAATAATAATTCGCGTTTAATGTCACGACTTGCAGCGTTTTGTGAGTTCCGCAAACGCACGCGCGAACCGGCTTCGTCAATTAAGTCGATAGCTTTGTCAGGTAAGAAGCGGTCAGAAATATATCTATCAGATAATGTAGCGGCAGCTAGTAAAGCTTCATCAGAAATAGTAACGCGGTGATGTTGCTCGTATACCGAGCGCAAACCATATAATATCTCGATGGTTTCTTGGACTGAAGGTTCACCAACCATAATCGGTTGGAATCTTCGCTCTAATGCTGCATCACGCTCGATGTGCTTACGATATTCATCGAGGGTTGTGGCGCCTAGACACTGTAGTTCGCCACGTGCTAACGCTGGTTTAAGAATATTGGCAGCATCCATGCCACCTTCAACTCCACCGGCGCCTACCAAAGTGTGAATTTCATCAATCACGAGGATGATATTTCCGGCTGTGCGGATTTCCTCCATGATTTTCTTAAGACGCTCTTCAAAGTCGCCACGGAAGCGTGTACCTGCAACAAGTAAGCCCATATCAAGGCTAACAACCTGCTTGCCCATCAAAATATCAGGAACATCTTGGTTGATAATACGCTGCGCCAAACCTTCGGCGATAGCTGTTTTACCAACACCAGGTTCTCCTATTAATACAGGATTGTTCTTGGTACGACGACCGAGAATTTGAACGGTACGCTCGATTTCTTTGTCACGACCAACAACTGGGTCAAGCTTGCCTTCTTGCGCTAGCTTGGTCAAGTTCTTACCAAATTCTTCAATAGTAAGATTTTGCTGGTTGCGACGCGGACCGCTACTACTAGCACCCGGCGCCACTGCGACTTCTTCACCCAAACGGCGAATTACAGCAGTGCGAACTTCTTTAAGGTCAATACCCAAATTTTGTAGTACTTTAGCTGCAACACCTTCGCCTGCGTCAGTTAAACCTAAGAGTAAATGTTCAGTGCTAATGTAATTGTTGCCTAGTGTACGTGCTTCTTTAAAAGCTTGCTCAAATAAACTTTTAACTTTAGGGGTAAAAGGAATCTCTGGTGGTACGAACCCAGAACCTCGACCAATAATCTTCTCGACTTCGCGACGCGCATCTTTGAGGGTAACGCCCATGTCACTCAGCACTTTGGCGGCAACACCGTTTCCTTCTCCAATTAGCCCGAGGAGAATTTGCTCAGTGCCGACGAAATTGTGCCCCAGGCGGCGTGCCTCCTCCTGAGCTAACATGATTACCCGAATGGCTTGGGAAGTGAAGTGTTCAAACATAAGCGGGCTATTGCCTCCCTTGCTGGTACGACGTTGGGTGATATTGAATCTCACCCTCAGTTTAAGTTGTTTGTACTTTCTTAAAGATAATGTATCTTTATTTTAAGCACTGTGACAGTAGTGAGAGCCGTATGCCTAGAGTTGTATTAGCCGCCTACTTAAGTAAAGTGCTTGAAAGCCTTATTATTAGGCAGTTTTCTCTAGGTATAGTTACGAAAAAAAGTATTGATTATGACTCTAGACCAGCAACATCCCCAATATAATCGTGACCGCCCCATAATTGAGAGTTTGCTTCAAGGCGAACCATCTAATCTTAACTTAGCAGAATTAGCTCGTTTGCGGGTGCGTTATAATGGCTTTCCAGGCGCCCGCGACATTCAAGCTAATTTAGACACAATTTTACAAAAATGGAATTTAACTGAAGAGCAGCTATTTGAGCGCACTCGTCTTATACATGAAGCGGGTGGTATATATAAAACTCGCGGTAAGCGCGAAGAACAAGATTGGAATTAATTTTACTGAAACTTCAATAGTTCCAAACTTCCGCTATCTATTAAAATGTATACTCCTAGGCAAATTAATACGATTGGCGCCAATATACTTCCATATTGATTAAAAACGCCAGTAATTGCACGATGTCGTGTAAAAAAGTATCCTAAATAACACCATACAGCAATCAAAATATAGAAAACTATAAGAGTTATAAGCAATTGCTGAAGAGTACTACTTGCAAATAAAGGCACATATATACTGATATTATCACCACCATTAGCAAAGGTCACGGCGGCAACGTTGTAAATTTGAGGCGCCAATAAGTTATTAAATATATTATTGCCTCGATTTGTAATTGCAGTTACAGCTTGGATTTCATCATTATTATTATCATCGTTTTGACGTTTTACTAATTGATATATACCGATAATGATTGGTAAAAATCCTAACAAACCAATTAAGGAACGTTCAATAACTAAACCACCAAAGAAACCGGGTAAACTAGCCAGGATTATTATAGAAAAGCCTAAATATTGTCCAATGATAATATGACGCTTACGAAAGTTAGCGTTTACTTGTGCGAAAAGTAACGTTAAAATAATTATGTCGTCAAGATTCGTTGCCGCAAAAGCAGCACAAGCTGATGCAACTGCACCCAAAAATTGGTTCATTTTGATGCACGATGTTTATTTATCTATTTGTTTTGTTTTTATCTACTGAAAGATTTTTATCTTTAGTATTCTTTGGTAGTTTTGCAGACTCAGTGTTTCGCTTCAAAACGCGCGTTAAACGGTTTATAGATTGTCTACGCTGCATTGCTTCTTTTGTTTCTGGAATTTGCGAAAATTCTGCAACTGGGAAAATTTCACCCGGTGTTGAGGTACTAAATGTCGCGTTTGGTGTAGACACTGGTGCAGATGGTACTTGAATTACTTGATTACGTTTCATCATATCAAGGGTTTGCGCGACTTGAACTTGCTGTTCTATCTGTTGTGTAGAAGAAACTAAGCTGCTTAAACCGTTGACAAGCTGTCGAAGATTGGTACGGAATTTAGGGTCTCCTGTCAACTCATCAAGGTCAGAAGTAATTTTTTGGGTGTTTTCAAATGTTACCCTAGCTGAATCTAATGTTTGTTGAAGAACGACAGCGTTTTTAGGGTCGGTGAGAGTTTTAGTAGCATCGCGTAAATTTGCTGATGCTAGTGCTGCGTTTGCAGAAAGAGTTTCAAAGTTTTTTATTAATTCACCTTGAGTCAAACGGTTAATAGCTGGAGAAAGACCACTAGCAGCTACACGTAATTGGTTACTACTAGCAGAAATATTGTTGAGTGTCGAAACTAAAGAAGAACGGTTGGTAGTTACAAGACTATCGAGGTTGCCAAGTAGCTTATTTGCTTGACCTGCTGTGCTACGTAATTCGTTCGCTGTAGAACTAAATTGACCAACTGTAGAGTTTAATTGATTTGCTGTGTTGCCAAATTTATTGAGAGTTCTGTCAGCAGTTGCAGTGAGTTGTGCTGTTGAAACGGTGACTTGATTTGCTGCACGCTGTACGGAAGTTGTTACACCAGAAGTCGTATTGAGTTGGGACTGTGCGGTTTTACCTAACGAGTTTAAAGTTTTACTCAGTTCAGAAACGTTAGCAGCAGCTATTGCCCCTTGTTCGAGCGTGCGATTCAGATTTTGATAAAATTTTTCGTTAGTAAATCTATCTGCTAACTCAGTAGTTGAGCGCAAAACTTCATCAACATTAACACCAATTTGACCCTTTAAACGCGAGTTATTACAAACAATCTGTTTATTGTCACAATTTGGTTCTAACGGTTTCGCTGCAATGGCGCCTTCTGGTATCTTGGACAAAGGTGTAATATCAATAAGGCTTTCGGCAATTAAACCGCTTTGATTCGCTTCAACTTTAACATCTCGCGGAATAACTAAGTCACGTTGAGAAATTTCTAGTTCCACCTCAACGTTATTCGGACCCGGTCGAATTGCAGCAATTCTACCTACTTTAACACCGCGAAAGCGAACGGGGGCGCCTTTTTGCATTCCACCAGCATTACTAAAATCAACAAAGATTTTATAGTTACTTTGAGTGGCATTAAAACGATTGAGCCATAAAAAAATTAGCCCAAACACACCAAGTCCAGCTAGGAATAGTAACCCTACTGTACCTTCTCGGACTGTACGCAATGAACGCATTTTTATTTCCTCTCTTTATTAGTTTAGCAATGAGTGATGAGTGCTGAGTGCTGAGTGATGAGTGCTGAGTGCTGAGTGCTGAGTGATGAGTGCTGAGTGCTGAGTGCTGAGTGATGAGTATTAGGTATCTTCTAACTCATAACTCCTAACTCCTAACTTTACTCAGCACTCAGCACTTTCCACTCAGCACTTTACTTTATCCCACAACATGAATTGGGCCAGCAATACTGCCACTCAAAAATTGTCGAATTAATGGATTGGATGTTGTATCCATATCGCTTACGTGTCCTTCCCATTGCACCCGACCTTGGTAAAGAAACACAAGTTTATCAGCTGTCCGGCGTATCGTACTATCTTGGTGGGTAACAATCGCATAAGTACTACAAACTCCTTGGGTACACTGCAACTGACGTATCAAATCTTCGATAACCGTTGAAGCGATGGGGTCTAAGCCAGCTGTAGGTTCATCATATAACAAAACTTCAGGTGCCTCGTTGGGACTATCAGGGTTAGAAATAATCGCACGTGCAAAACTCGCACGTTTCCGCATCCCTCCCGAAAGTTCCGATGGATATTTATCTGCACTTCCTCCCAAACCGACCATCTCTAACTTCTCATGTACTATATCTCGAATTCGCTTTCTAGATAACTTCGAGTGTTGATACAGCAAAAAACCCACGTTTTCTTCCACAGACAGCGAGTCAAACAATGCAGCTTGCTGAAACACCATACTAATTCCAATCGGGTCAGCACTATCCTCGATTAAACCCTTTCGTCGCACTCCTTGTACATAAATCTCTCCACTGTCAGGTGCTGTTAACCCCGCAATTACCCGTAATATAGTTGATTTCCCAGTTCCTGATGGGCCAATTATTCCCAGTGCTTCACCTCGATAAATTCTTAAATCTATATTATCTAATACTTTATTATTACCAAATGCCTTGGAAATACCTTTAAGTTCTATTAATGGTTCAGTCATGGCTAAAATTAACTATTAACTACTGTATGGGCGGGTTTATCTATATGCTGGTAAAATAAGAAGTTTAGGTGAACCTGCCCCCAACATGTTTAATTTTGATGTCATAGTTATTGGTAGCGGTATCGGTGGGTTAACAGCAGGTAGTTTACTTGCACGTTATGGTAAGCGTGTGGTTGTGTGTGAAAGTCATACAATTGCCGGTGGTGCTGCACATAGTTTTAGACGACGTGGTTTTGAATTTGATTCTGGACCCTCCTTTTATTGTGGTCTTACAGGCGCCAATAGTCTGAATCCTGTAAAACAAGTATTAGATATTTTAGGCGAATCTATAGACGCTCTTGCATATGACCCATTAGGACACTATCATTTTCCAGAGAATACTGTCCCTATTTATAGCGATAACTCTCTTTATCTCAAAGAAGTATCAAAAATAACACCACAAGGTGCTATCGAACTTCAACATTTTATAGATAAAATGCTTCCACTGTATGAATCTATGAAAGGAATTCCGACTATCGCTTTACGTACAGACTGGCAGATGATACCTATATTACTAAAAAATTATTTACCTTCACTATTGAAAATGCTACCATTACTGCCACTGATACAAAGCTCAGTCGGTAGTGTAATGGATGCAACAGTTACAGACCCTTGGGTGCGGCGCCTAATTGACTTAGAATGCTTTTTATTATCAGGCTTAAAAGCACATGGTACTATTGCGCCAGAAGTAGCATTTATGTTGGGAGAACGTTCTCGTGCAGGAGTTGAATATCCTTACGGTGGAAGTGGAGCAATAATTCAGGCGTTAGTGCGCGGCTTGGAACGTTGGGGTGGTACGCTTCGTTTAGGGTGTCACGTAGAGCAAATTTTGCTTGAGTCAGAAAAAGCTGTTGGAGTCAAGTTGAAAAATAATGAGATAATCAGGGCGCCTATCGTTATATCAAACGCGACAGTTTGGGATACTTATACAAAGTTATTAAATCCAAACGACTTACCAGCATCATATCGTCAAAAAGCATTACAAACACCAGCCGTCGAAAGCTTCATGCATTTACACTTGGGTATCAAAGCTTCTGGTTTAGAAAACTTAACAGGACACCATGTAGTAGTTCACGACTCAAAGCTTGATATAACAGTCCCAGGAAACACCTGTATGATATCAATTCCTACCGTCTGGGATACTAACTTGGCGCCACCAGAACATCATGTAGTTCATGCGTACACATTAGAATCATATAAAGGATGGGAAAGAAACGAAGAGTACGAAGCAAAGAAAAACTCAAAAGCACAAACACTATATAGAGCGTTAGAAAGAATCATACCCGACATTAGGGAACGTGTAGTATTAGAACTTATTGGAACACCATTAACACACGCATATTATTTAAGAAGACATCAAGGAACCTACGGTCCAGCAATAGAAGCAACAAAAGGAATGTTTGAAGGCGCCAATACACCCATCAAAGGATTATACCGCGTTGGTGACAGCACCATGCCTGGTATCGGAGTCCCCGCCGTAGCTGCTTCCGGAATACTATGCGCGAACACCCTCCGTAATAAGCACTTCAGTGCTTAACACAAATCATATTATGGCGCCAGATAAATAAAATGTCATTCAGATTCATCGGATGTAGTAGCAACATTATCTAACTTGACTTTATTATATAAATCTGGTATCTCAATTTGAAAAATAACCGAATTTAAAGTAATGCTTTTATCTTCTTCATCGTATTCACGGAAAGAGCAATTTTGCTTACCAGTTTTATGGTAATGCTCAACATGAATGTGAGTTGGGTCAATTAACAAGTACTCTTGAAAAGTCTTAATTGTACGGTATGCCTCAAACTTACCCTCTTTGTCGTATGCTTGAGTTGATTTCGATAGCACCTCAATGATAATTTGAGGGTTGGTAACAATATCAGTACGCTGCATCTTCTAACCTAAGATACTCCTCAAAAGTGTAGAATTGTTGCTGAGAAACTAGCATAATGTTATAGCCGAATGCATATGCTTTGATTGTATAGACAATTTTGGAAACCCTGTTTATATAATTTTGTGCGCCATTGGCGCACAAAAAATAGCTTAATAGTCATTGTGTACTAGCTAAATCGATTTAACAACTCTTCGCGCGATAACTGTAGCAGTAGAGGACTAAATTCTTCAGGTGACAGCAAAGCTATGGGTTGAACAATCGAGCTTAATTCATTATCAAGGGCGCCGAACCTAACTTTCAAGAGATTTTCGATAATAGTGCGACGTTCTGCTTGTACTCCTTCTTGCTGTCCTATAAGCTTAACTTCAGCCAATTTTTGCTCGTAAAGAGGTGATAACTGCATAATTAATTTCCTTTCGTCCTTATCTTTTTTTAAATCTTCTCGAACTTCTAAAGTCGTTTTTAAGCTTAATAGTAGCTCAATGGCTTTTTTCCGCAGTGCGTTGCTTTCAGGAAGTGCTTCGAGTTCCCTCACTGCTTGTTCCCGCACTCTTCCTCTTCCTAAAATTCTTAACCATAGTGTATATCGAGTACGAGGTAGTTGATGGATGACGATAACTACACTTTTGAGTGTGTCACCAAGGAAATATACTCCTCGACCCCAGTTGTCCTCATCGCTGTTTGCATTTAATCCTCCTAATATGGCTTTTGAAGCAGTTGGTGTTAAAATCCATAATCGAGGCAACCCAGATTCTAGAATGCGAGTTTTACTCTGTCGTTCCATGTCAGCAAACAAGGTAAATAATTTACCCATGCAACTGCGAATTTCTGAACGAGTCGCTGCGTTTCTAAACGGTTCTATTAATGCGGGTTGTAATGCAAGGCGCCCTAATAACCCTATTTGCATTGTACCTTGTGGCGGTTGTGATGAAGGCGCAAAGTAAACGTCTATTTCTCTAATTTCTGCTGGTACTTTACAACTTGTTTCAACTTTGCCTAACGGTTGTAACAATTCTTTAAGATAACTTTTAGAAAATTCATCGTATGGGAATTTGGTCATTAGCTGGTAATTAGTATAGTACCTCTGCACCTGTATGTAATAATAGCTAAAGCTATTCCATAGGTTTTCGGTTTTGCAATATCTTTAAATCTATTCAACGTTTCCATTACATATTGCTGCAAAATTAAAAATGATAGATATTTACAAGGCTTTGTGTAATATCTTATTCTAATGTTCTATAAGTTATGACAAGCCTTAAGTCCTTTTAAATTTTTATAGTATGCTGACTTATCCCAATTTAGAACAAGCGCTGAAGCATCACTTTGGTTACGACAATTTTCGCCCAGGACAGCGACAGATTATCGAAGGCGCCTTGCAAAATCGGGACTTACTCGTAATAATGCCTACAGGTGGAGGAAAATCACTGTGCTTTCAGCTACCTGCGCTAATTCGACCTGGGTTAACGGTTGTGGTGTCACCGTTAATAGCGTTGATGCAAGACCAAGTGGAAGCACTGCAAAAGAATGGTATAAATGCAACATTTCTTAATAGTAGTTTAAGTTCACATCAAGCTCGGTTACGCGAACAAGCTATTCTCAATGGTAAAATTAGATTACTTTATGTGGCGCCAGAGCGGTTAATGAGTGAAAGGTTTTTACCGTTTTTGGATTTAGTTCAGCATCAAATAGGAATTTCGAGTTTTGCGATAGATGAAGCACACTGTGTATCAGAATGGGGACATGATTTTCGTCCAGAATATCGTCAATTAAAATCGCTGCGTCAAAGATATCCAGATGTTCCGATGGTTGCACTGACTGCGACAGCAACCGAACGAGTACGTTCAGATATTATTGAGCAATTGGGATTGAAAGACCCAAATATACATCTTACCAGTTTCAACCGCGAAAACTTATTTTATGAAGTTCGCACCAGAACCAAAAACGCTTATGCTGAATTATTAGAAATGATTCGTGAGAGTGATGGTTCGACAATTATTTACTGTTTGACTCGTAAGCAAGTAGACGAACTAACTTTTCAACTGCAACACAGCAAAATATCTGTTTTAGCTTACCACGCTGGTTTATCTGATGAAGAACGTAGCAGCAACCAAACTCGCTTTATTCGTGATGATGTGCGTGTAATAGTCGCGACAATAGCTTTTGGGATGGGTATTAATAAACCGGATGTACGGTTAGTAGTTCATTATAACTTACCTCGGAACTTAGAAAGTTATTATCAAGAGTCTGGACGTGCAGGAAGAGATGGGGAGTCATCGAGGTGTACTTTATTTTTCAACGTTGGTGATATAAAAACAATTGAATGGAGTATTGCACAAAAAACCGATGAACAAGAACAAAAAATCGCGCGTCAGCAGTTGCGGCAAGTGATAGACTATGCTGAGACTAACGTTTGTCGTCGTACAGTTCAACTTGGTTATTTTGGTGAACGCTTTGCTGGTAACTGTGGAGCATGTGATAACTGTCGTAACCCTCAACCAACTCAAGACTGGACGTTAGAAGCTATGAAGTTTTTATCGTGCGTCGCGCGTTCTAAAGAAAAATTTGGCATGACGCATGTTATAGATATATTACGCGGCGCCAAAACCGAGAAGATTAAGTTATATGAACACGATAAACTTTCGACATACGGTATTGGTAAAGATAAAACAGTAAACGAATGGCGAACATTAGCACGTTCATTACTACAGCAAGGTTTTCTCGAACAAACTACTGACGGATATTCTGTATTAAAGCTAAATGAACAGAGTTGGGAAATAATGCGGCGCCAGCGTACAGTATTAATAGTAGTACCCGCAGCGCAAAAAGTCGCTTTACAAGAACTAAGTGGAAATAATGTAGAAACCGAATTACTATTTCAGAGATTACGTTCACTACGTAAAAAGTTAGCAGATGCTCAAGGAGTGGCACCATATGTTATCTTTGCTGATTCTACGTTAAAATTAATGGCACAATCACGACCGCAAACCAAACAAGCATTTAGCAAACTTTCAGGAGTTGGTAGTCATAAATTAGCAGAATATGGAAGCCAATTCGTCAACGAAATTTGTGCATACTGTAGAGAGAATAATTTATCATCAGAAAAACAAGAAATAACTCCGATTGTAAATAATACAGCAACAGGCACAGAAATAATGAGCTTGCAATTACATAAAGAAGGTTTAAATATCAATGAAATAGCGAGAAAACGTAATTTAAAACCTTCAACAGTAATGCGTCATTTAATTGATTTAATGGAAAAAAATCATGATATAGATATAAATTTATTAGTACCAGTAAAAAAACAGCAGGTGATTTGGAAAGTATTAGATACTCTAGGTGATATTTCACTGACTCCAATAAAAGAATATCTTGGTAATGATTATAGCTTTGAAGAAATTAGACTAGTTAAAAGTAAATGGAAAAAAAACTCGAAGAAATAATGGTTCTTCAAATATCAGTTCGTTTAGCTCGACCCCAAGATGCAGAACAAATGCATCATATTCACGTTAACTCAGTGCGTCAACTTTGTGCAATTGACTATACAAAAGAGCAAATAGAAGCTTGGGTAGGTCATTTAAACCCCGAAACACTTCGTCAATACATAATAAATGGCGCCAGATATGAAGTACAATTTGTTGCAGAAGATGAAAATGGCACAATAATAGGTTTTTCAGCTTTTGATAAAAATGGAGATATTAATGCTGTTTACGTTCATCCGGACTATACACGTCAAGGAGTAGGGAAACAGCTACTTAAAGCAGTAGAAAACGAAGCACTAGCTCATAACTTCACAAAGCTACAAATATCAGCATCGATAACTGCTCTTCCTTTCTACAAAGCAAATGGTTATAAATTTATTAAATATTCATCACATCGCTTGCGTTCTAATGTAAAAATACCATGTGCCTTACTAGAGAAAACACTTGCAACGGATGTAACGGATGTAACGGATGGTTAATTTTAACTTTAATTAAATATTAAATTATATAGTGATGTGTTTTTTGGATGTTATATTTACCTGAAATTAAAATAATGTCATTTTTAGGTAATTATTTATACTCGAACAAAATTTAACATGTCAAAGATAATAGGCATCGATAACATGACTGTGGAAGCAGTAAACAACGAGCTATCGAAAGGTGCCAAGTTTGTAGTATTTCCTTACTGCTTCTCGATAGTGATAATGTCATTCAAACGGAGTTCTGATATTTACTTTATTAAAGCAGGTGAAGGCGCCTTTGGTAAGAGCATTCCGTTTTTACTAATTTCATTATTCCTGGGATGGTGGGGAATACCTTGGGGAATTATTTACACGATTCAATGTTTGTTTGATAACCTTAGAGGTGGAAGAGATGTTACAGAGCAGGTAATTTCAGCATTAAGGCAAGAGTAATTATAGAAATTTTAATTCCTCTAATGAGATTTTCCATCGCTACCTAAATATTCACGATAACCGCAAATTTTATCGCCACTGACATCAAAAGAAACAGCAATACGGTTTTTGTAAGGTTGTCCCCGCATTATTCCTTCGTCTCTAAATTCAAAAACAACTGTTGTTTCGCTACTGGTGACTCTTTCTAGGCAAGTTAAGGTGATACTTGAGCCAAAAACTTCATTTACGTATTCAAAAAATTGCTTCGCTCTTTCTTTGCCAGTATTTAAACCTTGATATGGGCCGATGGGGAACCAGAAAGTAAAGTCATCACTAAGCATATCTAAAAAAGGATTCCAATCACCAGTCCCTAAGCCATGCATTAATTTGTCAAAACCTTGTTGACCAACTTTTAATGTATTATCTGAAGTTTCCGTCATTATTTTACCCAATAACAAATACTAGTAACCTATTAACATCTAACAACAATTTTACCCCAATTCTATTATATCTATAAATTTTATTACTAAATTGGATATTTCTTCAACTTGTTGATTCATCATTAAGAATGTTCCACCTTCTATTTCTACAAATTTGGCTTGAGGAATTATTTTGGTAATAGAAGTTCGATTCTCTGGTTGGGAAAAACCCATTTTTACAAGCGCTTTAATGTCTTCTGTTCCCGATAATACAGCAGATTTTGTGTTAATGCGGTACATGTAGCGACATGTCGCGTCTCTACAAGGTTTTGGGCAATTTTTCCCAAACTTTCATATTCAGCCCCATTCATTTCTAAACAAGCTTTGTCTTGCCAAACCTCAAAAGACTCTCCCATAGGGAAACCCGTCAGAAAGTATTCTGGTAGAACTATTAAACGACAGTCGAAACCAATAAAAGCAAGACTAACAGGTATTTGTTGCGCTAAACGGTTGATACTTTTTTGCATTAAATCACGGGCTTCTTGACGGTCAGCAGCCAAATTGACCGCATGACAAGTCATTTGCAACGCTAGAACTCTGTAAGATTCCATATTGTTAGCTTTTATATTGCGTGCAGTCTTATATTAAAGGAATATAATGTAAAAACCCGGTTACATGTGAACCGGGTTATGTATCGATTTGAACTAGCTGTGTATTTATGGGAAATAGATGTTTAATTTTCAGTAAGTAAGGTGGGCACTTCTTGACTGGGCGCCTCTGATAATGTTTCTGTTAAAGGTGGTTTGATTTTCTCTGCTCTGTCAGTGAGTAGCGTTGACAGCAACTTTGGTAATGCGATGCAAACAGTTGCACTAAAGAGTGTTAGGAGTAAACCCTCTGTCAAATTCAAAGCCTTCCCCCTTTTTTTATAATTGGTTCTATTTATCAAGTGTGCAGCATATTGATTAATATATGTTCAACCGAATGTTTGGAATTTCTTTTGATAACTATAAGTTTAACTTAATATTAATTTTTGTAAACATAAGTCAACATAATATTAAAAAGGGAGATACTGCCCCTTGTAGGCAATCTCCCCATCAAGTTGCTCTACAAATTTGGAGAACATCTCTCGCAGAAGTGCGGGCTGAATTTACATGATGGAGTGGTTTTCAAGGTATAAGTAGCACAGAATGGAAAACTACTAACTTTTGGCTTATGCTTTTGTTTTTCTTTTTGAAGAACAAGAACTCGACTTTGTTTTATTGATTGATTGCCAAGAGCCAAAATCATTGAAACCATTCGCGGCAACACAAGGCAAGTAATTGTGCTGACCAAAGTTAGTAATACGATATCTATTGAATTCATGTCTGGTTTACCTCTTAATGAATCGTAGTAGGCTGTGTGAATTTTACATTTTAGGTTTTAGACCTTGGGTTAAAAACAACTCAAGGCCTAAAATTCAAAATTTAAAATAGATGTGCGCTGCGGTCGTTCAGAGGGCATGTAAAGACACGATTAATCGCGTCTCTACATAGCGCGGGTTTTGAAGCATCACTGTTTCCTTATATCAGCCTAACACAACATAGAGTTTAATCAATAGGTGAATTTATTTTGATGTGGAGAAGTCAATGTCATAAAGTTGTGTCTTTTTAAGTAGGTTATGCTATTTCTGATGCGGAATATGCTGGAAACAGTATTAGCTTAATTTTTAGGTAATAGTAGGGTGAGGTGGTTATGCTAAAAACATATGATGACCAAAATTTTTGGTGAGTTATAGTTTGCGCGAAGGTGAAGAACGCGAAGCATTTGATTGATTATTTAGATGTTGAGACACTGAGCGATATATGGCGTGAAGTAGCAAACCCATGTTAGGCATGTTGTGGCAGTTTATGACCCTCATCCGAAATCAGAAGTTGTTTTAACTTACACTCAATTCAATCAAAAAATTCAGTGTTTTGTGGCTGATTTACACGCTTTCTTGATGGCAACTGGTGATAGAAGCGTTTTAAAGCTATGCTAACGACCTGATTTTAACCGGACGTGTAAAAAATACTATTGTATTAACAAATAGTGAGAACTATTGAGCCATAAGCAATTGAGGATGCAGCAATAGTTCTTGACGGCGCCTTAAGCTATGTATACAAAAAGACAATGTTACACTGGCAGGCAGCCAAAAAATAAACTTGGAGAGTAAAATAATCCTGGATTTATTTCGTCGAAAACTTAACCTTGAGGTGCAAAATCGTCCTGGCGTTCCGTCCGGACGACCGTATAGGCACCTGCACGGTTAATTTTAGAGCCATTTTCGACAGAAAATGGTTTAATGACACAAACATTGAAGGTGAGGCGCAATTAGTTGTAATGGAACGTCCCAGACGATACTATTAACAACATGTTCGCCCTCACCTCCACAACTGTTAACTAATGAGTGAACGTGAAACTTTATGGATGTCTCCAAGCAACTACTATTAAAGCGTGCTGTCAATGTCAAAGCGATTGTTACTACGCTTTGGAAAGAAGAAGTACAGCAGCAACTTCAGGGTCAAATAATCCAAATTGACCAACAGCTACAACAACTCGATGTTCAAGGACAACGGGCAATAGCAGAAATTCAAAAACAAGGTTTGCAACCACCCGGACCACAAACCTTACAGCAAATAGATAATATCCAAGCGCAAGTCAACGAGAAAAAGAGTGAGTTATTAGAACAAAAGAACCAAAGCTTGCAAAATCTCCAACAGGTTCAGCTATTAGAACTCGACCAGGAAGTAAATCAATTCCAAATGGAAGGTTTTTTCCGCGTTGAACCAGGAGATAACTTAATTAGTAAGTTACAAGTCGAAGTAGTCATCCGTGATGGAGTCGTCGAAGAAATTCGCGGAGACATCTAAGAGAGTGAAAAGTGCTGAGTGCTGAGTGCTGAGTGCTGAGTGCTGAGTAGAGTTAGGAGTTAGGAGTTAGGAGTTAGGAATTAAAGATATTACTCAGCACTTTCTACTCAGCACTCAGCACTTTCTACTCAGCACTATTCTCTGTGCTATTTCGTTTTCCCACCCAGACTATTTGCCACATAGGAGGAGAGGTAGCGAGTATTGTGCGTCCAAAAGTGCTGAGTTCGACGCGGTAGCGAACTGCATCGCGAGAGTTTTTAACTAGGTCGTTTTGAGTAATTGTTACTAAAGCTTGATTGGGTTGTGGGTAAGCGACCTCGACTTTTCGGGGTTTACCCTCAATACGATTTGTATCAAATGCTTCCATTGCTAATGATGCTGGGTCTGAACCTTGGAGCGCGGATTTGATACTTTCTAAAGGTATCTTTTTATATTTTGCGCGTTCCGGATTAGCTGCAATGTCAGCTTCTATTGCCACAGGGGGTTGTTGCGCTTGTGCGTTCTGATTGGTGTAAATCAGTGAGGATGAATTAGAATTGTTAAAAACAACGCTAGCGCTGATTGTGGCAAAGATACTGAGTATCAAAATAAAAAATATCTTTGACTTTGCCGACATAACAAAAACGTGTGTGTGAGAAGGTTTAGTTATCAACTTTGCATTCTAAGTCTATATACAGCATTTCCTCCGGTCGTTTTATAACTTTTATATATAAATCACACTTTGGGGAGAGAGGTCAGGAAAAAAAGGCTTATACAAAATTTATAGACATAAACATTATTAAGATGGTTCCTCGTGCGAAGAAGCAAGCTACAATTCGATTTGGCACAATTTATAATTTATCGATTAACCTAACCACACAAGATGAGCATTTACGAAGTATTCATGCCCGCACTTAGTTCCACCATGACCGAAGGCAAGATTGTTTCCTGGGCAAAATCACCTGGTGACAAAGTGGAAAAAGGCGAAACTGTGGTGGTTGTCGAGTCTGATAAAGCTGATATGGATGTGGAATCCTTTTATGAAGGATACCTTGCCCATATCATAGTTCAAGCTGGTGATTCGGCGCCTGTTGGGGAAGCGATTGCTTTTATTGTTGAAACCGAAGCGGAAATTGCCACTGCGGCAGCACAAGCAAAATCAACCGCACAACCTGTTGCTTCTTCAGTTGCTGCAACAAACGGCGCTTTTTCAACCGCAACTGCACAAACCACAACAGCAAATAACGGCTCAAACCATCGCGAAGGTAGGGTTGTAGCGTCACCACGCGCTAAGAAATTAGCAAAAGAGCTAAAAGTCGAGTTGGATAAAATTACTACTGGTAGTGGTCCTTTCGGTCGTATTATTGCTGCCGATATAGAAGCTCTTGCAGGCAAAGTTACAACCGCGACACCAGTGGTTGCTCCTGTAGCTCGTGTTGAAACACCAGTTTACACACCAGCACCAGCTGCAAAACCAACTTCAGCACCAACACCTGTTCCAGCAGTGCCAGGAACAACAACACCATTTAACACGTTACAAAACGCTGTTAATAGGAGTATGGTTGCGAGTTTGGCAGTTCCAGTTTTCCGTGTAGGCTACACTATTACCACCGACGCTCTCGACAAACTCTACAAACAGCTTAAATCTAAAGGTGTGACAATGAGCGCGCTGCTAGCAAAAGCTGTAGCGGTAACACTACAAAAACATCCTTTATTAAATGCTAGTTATTCTGACTCAGGAATTGTGCATCACTCTGGCATCAATATAGCTGTTGCAGTTGCAATGGACGATGGTGGGTTAATTACACCAGTCTTGCAAAACGCCGACCAAACAGATATATATTCGCTATCACGTAACTGGAAGTCGTTGGTAGAACGTGCGCGTGCGAAACAACTTCAACCCGAAGAGTATAGTACAGGTACCTTTACTATTTCTAACTTAGGAATGTTTGGTGTTGACACATTCGACGCTATCTTACCACCTGGAACTGGTTCGATACTAGCAATCGGCGCCTCGTGTCCTCAAGTAGTTGCAACAGAAAACGGAATGTTTGGTGTGAAGCAGCAAATGCAAGTCAATATTACCTGTGACCACCGTATTATATACGGCGCCCATGCAGCAGCCTTTTTAAAAGACTTGGCATCGTGCATTGAAACCAACACACAATCATTGACTATGTAATATTTCTTAACATAGCGCTAATTTTTATTTATAAGGCTCGGTTTTACTCTTAACCGAGCTTATTATTTTAGATATAATTAAAAGGTTAGTCCTATGACAAAAGAATCTCCCTTAGTTTCTGTTATCATACCGGCTTACAATGCTGAGACTTTTATTAAACGAACATTGGATTCTATCCTCACTCAGACGTACACAAATATTGAAGTTTTAGTTGTTGATGACGGTTCGCTTGATGGAACTGCCGATATTTTAAAATCTTTTGTTCAGAAAGACAGTCGTGTCAAACTCTTGCAGCAGTCAAATGCAGGGGTAGCAGCAGCTCGTAATTTAGCAATTGAAAACTCTAGTGGTGAGTATATCGCACCGATTGATGCCGATGATATTTGGTATCCCCAAAAACTAGAAAAACAAGTGCAATGCTTACTAGAAGCTGACCCATCTGTAGGACTAGTTTATGCCTGGTCGGTCAACATTGACGAGGATGATATGATCTATGGAATACCTGATACTGAATATCATAGAGACTTTTATAGCGCAGAGGGAACTGTTTACCCACTTCTGGTGTACACCAACTTTATAGGCTGTGCTAGTGTACCTCTGATACGCCGATCTTGTTTTGAAAAAGTTGGTGGTTACAACTGTAAACTTAAATCACATAATGCTCAAGGTTGTGAGGATTGGGATATTTATTTGCGTATTGCTGAACATTACAATTTTAGGGTAGTACAAGAATTTTTGATTGGTTACCGTCGGGTAAGAGGAAGTATGTCTTATAACTATCGGTCAATGGAAAGGTCTTATAATCTGTTTATGGCAGATTTCCAACAAAGACATCCAGAAATTCCTACTTACATTTACGATTTGTCTGCCAGTAATTTTTGCTTTTATTTATCAGCAGCCAGCCAGTCTTGCGGAGATTATTGGAGTACTCTAGTCTTGGTATATAAAGGTATAAAATTAGACTATATCCAAATTGTTAGCTTATTTAAATATCAATTTTTAATTAAATTGCTTTTGAAAATTGCAGTTAAACCAATAATGTCTTGGATAGGTCTAGAGCATGACTATTGGTATGAGTATCTCAAGAAAAAATTTAAATTGCCTAATAATTTAGCTGTTAATCGTGTGATTAATGTTTCCCATATCCAGAAAAAAGCTGACGAATGTAAGCCATCGCGGAAACGATACAGCAAAATTGATCAACAAAGATGGTTGCAAGTGTTGCAGGTTTGTCGAGCAGTTGAATTATAGGTTTAATCACGGTACACGGTTTTACCATCACCAGGTAATATTGTTAGCGACCGAGGACTGATTTTCTCTCCAACGGAAACTTCAACATCTCCATCCCAAACTTCAATTGATAAAATTTTTCCATCCGTACTTTCATAGTCAAAATATTGACATTTTTCTGCTTTTCGTTTCATGGTTATACCAGTACGTGTCATTCTGGCTTTACCATAATCTACACGTGTATATATTTCTCCTGCAAAGTTTAATTCAGGTGGTGGGTCTTTACTTACATCAAGCTGGTTTGTCGGTTCTATTAGTGCAACTTCAACACGGTCATCTTCTTCGACTGATAACCAGGCTATTTTATCTTTGTCTTGTAGTAAATATTCGTACCAGTAGTAGGCGCCTTCTTGATAAGTCAATCTACCTTCGACTACCCAATCTATACCCATATGCTGGACTATATCACCAATCTGTAAATCAAATATAGTGGTATTTACTGGCGCCAGTTTTTTATTGGATGCGGTTGGTTTTAATAAGTTGAATATTTGTTTGCGCTGTGCGTAGATAATTACGGCAGCAACTGCGATGATGGCTAGAGCAATATATAACATTGTTTTAAATCCTGATGTGTAAAAATGTTTACCTTATTAGGCGCATAGGGCACAGAGGAGAAGTGGCGTTATGTACCCAACATCCTTATTTGTTGCATTTGGTAACGAACAATGACGGGATGAGTAAGACGATTGATTTCTGTGTTGCCAAACTCAATATCTTTAGGTAACTCGAATATATTTTGTAATAAGGGGGTGGTGAGATATCTAGTTGGAATTTCAAGTTTTAGTTTTGTTGTATCTATATTAGTACGTGATGCGAGAACAAAACCCCAAGGACCAAATGAGGGTACATCAGCAACATAGGGATGTACGGTAAGTCCTGTATGAGCGATTGTCGCAGTTATACAGCTTATAACTTTTGGTGTAAAGAATGAGCTTGATGCTTGGGTGACAAGAACACCATTTTCTGCAAGGCGCCCTATTAACCGTCGATAAAATCCATCTGAATAAAGTTTAGCTAAACTATCATGGTCTGGGTCAGGAAAATCGGCGATAATGACATCGAATATGTCGGGTAATTTAGGCGCCTGTACAAATGCATCAGCGTTGATAACTTGAACTCGTGGGTCTTTAAGTGAGTTAGTGTTTAATTTAGCTAGTTGCGGGTAACGAGTAGCTAATTTGACGATTGTTGGGTCAAGTTCAATTAGAACAACACGCTCTACACCTTGCCATTTTAAAACTTCTCGCACTGCCATTCCATCACCGGCGCCTAATACGAGTACTTTTTTACGCTCTGGAACAGCGCTCATAGCTGGGTGAACTAATGCTTCATGATAGCGGTACTCATCGACAGTAGAAAACTGTAAGTCACCGTCGAGAAATAAGCGCAGGTCTTTACCTTGACGTGTTAGAACAATACGTTGGTAAGTTGATTGCACTCGCTTAATGATTGGTGCATTATATAAATTATTTTCGAGCTTGTTGCCTAGTGGGATAGATGCTGGCGCCGATATAAGTAGAACAACACCTAATATCAATCCTGTATATCCCCAACGACGCATCGATGGAAAACACTGTCCAATAGCAAACACCATTAAAGCAGGAAAGGCGCCTAACACAAACGCAGTCGGAAACATGCTCAAAAAAGGTAATAAAAGTAGGGGAAATGACAGTGACCCCAACAAACCACCCAAATAATCAAGTGCCAGTACTCCAGAAATAGCATCGCGCACACCGTCAACTATTTCAAGCAAGCGCGCGAGAATTGGCACTTCTAACCCTGCTAAAATTCCCAGTAATATAGTGACGACGAATAAAGCTTGCCAAATTACAGCGCTATCGGCAACGAACAGCGCGAATAATGCCATTGGTAACAAGGCAGTTAGAGGTGCTATGACAAGTTCAATTTTAATAAACGCAGTTAGCATTTCACGCTGTAATGCACGTCCTTGTTCTTTGGGTGCGATAAATCTGCTCAAGTATGAACCGATACCCATTGCAGCTAAAAATCCACCTATGGCGATACCATATGCTAATGCTTGGTTGCCCATTAGATAGCTTGCTAGGTTGCCTAGTAATAGTTCAACGGCTAATCCTGTGCCAGATGATACTGCGGCTGCTAATAATAATGTTCTTCGCTGTACTTTGTTTATGAAAATACTTTCTTCTGTTTCGGCGCCCATATGTTTGTGATAATCCAATATCTTGTAAGGGCGGGTTTAGAGGTATCTTACAAGAAAATTTGCAATTTTGGGTTAACCCGCCCCTACTTGCCGCTTCCGGGTCCACCACCTTGGAAATTTTCGTAACTGGTGCGTTCTGTGGATGTAAAAATCCATACACCTTGGGAATTATATCGTCCTGATGGATTTGTGCCTTCGCGCGGTGAATAATTTGATTGCTGTTCTTGACGGAGAACTAGCGCACTAGAGTCGGTGACGCTGGCATAAATTGTTGAGGCAGCAATTAATACGGTTCCGGCAGATAAAATTTTGGTAATCATAATTTAATTATTTACAGCTATGTCCTTATTGTTTTCCAAATAAATTACATCAGTAGGTAGAAGAGTTCGGGCACCATCGCGAACTATTAGTTTTGTTCGGTCTATAGGTGCATCAGGATAAACTTCTACGTGAAAACCGTAAGAGTTGCGTTCAGGTATTACAAAGAATTTGTCTAGTTTAGCAACAGCTTTTATAAACTGCCCATCTTTTGTTTTACGCTCAACATTAACATCAGTTGAGTCGCAGTATATTTGTTCGCCATAGCCATCATTAATAACTAGCCTAACTTCTACTTGTCGAGGCGCCGTTTCGTCAGCTTCGACTTCAACGCGAACACGCACCAAACGTTTTTCTCCTCCCAATATTCCACGTCCAGTAGGGTCACTATCCTGAATTTTTTCAAAAATCGCACGCTTGCCACTTTTACGGGCAGCATACATCGTTGCCAACGCTAAAGGACAAGAAAAAATCATTCCTAACCATAAATATCCAGTATCTATTATCCCGTCACTGACAGTAACTTGAAACGATACAGGTTGATTTAAATCTTTTCCTTCTGTAGTTCCATAATCAAGCAGTGCCAGCGCAACAGTCAATGTCTCATCTTGCTTGGCACGTACATCTAGCCCACCAAGAGTATCTTGTTCAGCCCAACTTCCATACTCTCCCTCTTCATACCAAGTACCAGTTTCACTCCATCCTTCCTTAGTACCTGATGCAATTATTTTACCAGCTTTATCAAGCAATTGTATTTCAAACGCTACCCACTCATTTGCGTTTATTCGCGCTTCTGCATCAACACGCAAGGCGCCGAGCATATGTGGTTTTAATTCTATAGGTTTAAGTTTTGCAGGCTCATCATCAACCGTTACTGTTTCATTTAACAGCGTTCGCTGCCACATTGGTGACAGAATTAACGTTACAAAAATTAATATGAAACTAGTGAAGGCGCCCCAAGCCCACCAATCAATAAATTGGCTTGTTCGCTTCGTTGTTGTAGTCACTTGCATTGTAATTGTATAAATTAAAAAAGCGTGTTAATTACTCCATATTAGCCCTCGATTTTTCAAAATGGCAAAAACTTGCAACGGATTATGAACGGATGTAACGGATAGTTAACTCATTTTTGAAAGAGGCACCGTAAAAATCTTATACGTATAATACAAACATGCAAAATCTGGACTTCATGTCATGAGTCGGGAACGAAGGGCGCAGTTTACCCGAAGAAAGCGCGCATCTTCAATATGACTTCTGTCATGAGTTGCGAGCGTAAAGCGGAGCTTTTCCGATTATGACTAATCATTGGTATCTTTGGGTTATGAGTCAAGTATAATATTATCAATGATAAAATATATGTTCTGAATACTAAGTAAACAGATAAAATGACTTTTACAGAATTAAAATATCAATTACTCTCGTTATCGCCAGCAGAAAAAGCTGAGGTGATTCAATTATTATCGCAAAGTCTAGCTAACACTTGGCAAGGAATAAACAAAACTCCTGGTGTCATGGGTGGTGATGCTTGTATTAGACAAACTCGTATTCCCGTTTGGTTACTAGTAAGTTATCAACGCTCAGGTCTAAGTGAAGCCAAAATTTTAGATAATTATCCAAGTTTATCAGCTGTTGACTTAGCAAATGCTTGGTCTTATGCCCAAGTATACGCAAACGAGATTGAAGCAGCAATTACAAAGCATAACGAAGCATAAATTAATGGCACGTTTATACGCAGACGAGCAGTTTCCACGTGAAACAGTCCTTGTGCTTCGGACTTTCGGACACGATGTTCTAACAGTTCAAGAAGCAGGTAAGGCTAACCAAGGAATTCCCGACGATGAAGTTCTGGCATTTGCAACAAGTATTGAGCGCACGGTCGTAACACTTAACAGGTATGATTTTATTAAACTGCATACGAAACAACCAGATCACGCTGGTATTATTGTTTGTACAGAAAATCAGGATTTTGCGATGTTAGCGACACGAATTAATGAAGCAATTTCTTGTTTTGAAGCATTAACAAGACAACTCATTCGAGTGTATAAATAGCTACAAGGCATTTTCTAACTCCGTAGATTATCCCATGTTTAACTAGGCATAATTAGAAGTTTATATATAATGAAATAAAAATATACAATTGCGTATTTGATATATAAGTACTATTGCGTCTTATTATTTTAGAAGTTGAGCGATACCGATTACTTTGTTTAAATCTTTGTAGTTGTTGTAACTCTTCTTGGGGGTACATAGGTACTTTGCCCATACAGTAAATATTGGCTTTATCAATAGCTACTTTGACTGAGCCTTTTTGAACACAAGGAATGACCTTGCCGTTTTCGGCTATATGGTCAACAAGTTCAGCACCTAGTTTTTCTGACGGTGTATAGTTTTCAGGGCTAATTTTAACCTCCAAATGAGATGTTGTCTTTACTTTTGATCAATTCTATCAAAAGATTTGTCATTACAATACTAACGTTCTCAATAGTCATGCTGTGATAGTACACTCAACTTAAGCATATGTAGCAATGGATATTAACCAATCACGTAATTCAGGTCGGCGCCGTAGACCTGCAATTAGTAGGTAAGTAAGGTGGGCAGTGCCCACCTTACATTATCAATACATCATAAATCTGTTGCTAGCATTTGGATAAAGCGTGGTGCGCTGGGGTCAAAACCTGCTAAGTCCCAGGACATGGAGGATTGAGGGTCAACAAGTGAGATTTTATTCGGCGCCAATGTTACATATACAGCTTTGGCTTTTGGGTTAACTTTGTGGTGATATTCTGCAAGTGCTTGACTTGGATGTTTTCGTCCTGCCCAGCTTTCGCAGTCTGTCCAGAAACAAATTACGTCTGCTTTAAATCGGTTTTTAATCATCCAGTCGTAAGCTACTGATGCATCAGTACCACCAAAGTTTTGATTACTTGCTTTCTTTATTGCTGAACTAAAGGAGTCTTTGGCTGTAATATTTAAGTCAATGAATTGTGTTGAGAAACCACGGATGGCATAGTTTTTTTCAGCTTTTGCAGTTGCTAATGCCATTGTTGTCACAATTTCACAACATGTTAATCCGATTGAACTGACTGTATAGCAACTCATCGAACCAGAAATATCTACTGCGTGCATAAATACTTTATTCGTTGGTTCGACAGTATCGAAAGAAAGTTCTAATGCGCGCTCTAAAATATCTACAATACGAGGAATAGGTTGCCAAGTTTTTTTGCTTTGCCCTAATCTTCCACCTGATTGATAAGTTTTTAGTGCTTTTAATACATCTATGGGATGGATACGTCCTCTACGAAGATGGCTACGACTGTTTAGTATAGATTCTGCACGGTCAAGGTTTTTTCTTGAGTCTGCACGCAGTACACTTAATTCGGTTAAAGAACCTAGGTTTCGTAACATGGCGCCAATAGGCATATCATCAAATAATAATTGCCATGCTGTTTTATCCATTTTACCTACAGGCGCCGCCATTTCATGAGTCAAGCGACCTTCGGAAATTGCTTTATGAGTTTCACTGGGGTTACGCTTCAACCATTCGTACCACCAAATTTGAGCTAAAGCACTAGATGGAATTTCTTCGGGTAAATCTTTCCATCCATTTAATACCCATTGGAATAGTTGATTATGTTCTTCGGTAGGTGGTTTGACGTGGAATAAACGCAATGCATCACGGTGAGAGAAACCTTGTCTTTGTTGATATTTTAATAATTGGTATGCCAAGTCTTTAACATTTTCGTGCGCTAACCAGCGTTGACCTGCTTCGCGAACAATTTTACCAAAGCCACGCACTGATTTTGTATAATTTAACCATTCGTAGAAATGACTGCCAGTACGTACAACTTGAGGAAAAATTTCTTGGAAAGCTTTTTTGGCGCCGTTTGTTTCTCCCATTGATAATAGTACTAAAGCAAAAATTGGTGCGCTGTTATTAATTGAGCGTCCGTCAGAAGCATATATAATTTCTGAGGCTACACGTTCTGGATTTTCGGCGATGGCTTTAAATAATGTATCGACAAAATCATTGGTTAATTCGTGCTTGCCTGCGTAATAAGTATTTTTTGATGTACCAATTAATAAACAGCGACGCAATACTTGCCACAAATCAGCTTTGAACATGTAACCACCAGAACGTCCTTGAATCATTTCAGCTTCGCGTCCGGGAATTGGTTGAGATTGTGGGGTATTCTTAGATTTCTTTTGATTTAGAAAAAATTTATATGTCATTTTATCTCCTTCATCCCGTTAGGGCAAATATATATAAATTGACAGGACGAGCTTTGCACTCGCATCTCCGGCGATTAAGGGGGGATTCGTGAGTAAGCGATAACCCTCAATCTTCGTCCCTTTTGGGTAAAATTGGCGCTTTACTGTTAAGCTACCTGCCAGTAAAAATTAATGGTGGCGGAGCAAGATTTGAACTTGCAACCTCGCGAACCTAAATCGATAACCCTCATTCAGTCGTCCTGTTAAGGCAAAAAGTCGAACAAGGATATTACGCGCTCTACCTTTGAGCTACCCGCCACATGATGTTTGGATTTTAGATTATGGTTGGGAGGGTGGGGCGAGGGGACGAGGGGGCGGGTTTACTGGATTTTGAGTTTTTTTGTAGGATATTGGTTAACCCGCCCTTACAGATAGTGTGTGTTTGTGTCATTGGGTTGTTTCCTTAAGCTGTGTTGTTTGTTATGTATATAAAGTAAGCTCTACACCTTCCCCTAGGCTACTTTGATTTTTAAGGCGTACAATTCATTCACAGTAAATATTTCAGGCTTAGGGGAAACAGTTTCCTTCAGGGATTCCCCTAACTTTTAATACTGCTTTGCTGGGGGGACAAAATGATATAAAAAGAAAAAGACAGGCAGGGATGCCTGTTCCACAAGAGTTATATCAAGAGTTATATATTGTTAGATTACTTGATGCCAGGAGGCAAAATTACCCTGTTATCAGCTACCTAAAAAATATTGCAGTTGAATTTGGATGTTTGTATTTGGTCCTGCGACTAAAACAGCAGATTCACCAAATTTTGGCGGGCCTGTACGGATTGTTGGGTTGTTGGAAAACCCAAAACCTTCTGTTGGAATGCCAATAAGATTTCGGTTGAGGGCGCCATCACCATTGGTATCATGAATTACAGCAATAGCATAGTTACCTGGTTTTAAGTTGGGAAAGGTAACTGTTTGAGGTGTTCCTCCTATTTTGGTACATTGGGCAGAAAGCGCACGCTTACCGTTATCAGGAAATCCTCTGCTAGTAGAAAACACGGTTAAACAAACTTGTCCTTTCTGGCTTTTTAATCCGTCAATACGAACGTTTAGTTTACCATTGAAGCTGGCGCCTGCTTGGTAAGATAATAGAACTAAATGTGCAATAGCGCTTAAAACTAGAATAACTCCACTAAACTTTAACTTCATTTTTTTCACCTATTACAAATTAAAATAAATTATTCATAAATTATCTACGAGAGTAGCTGGAAAGTCATGTATTATTCGATAACATAATCTAAATTGCTTGGTTTATAACATTACCAAACAGCACATAAAAACATGACTGGAGTCATATTTCATAGATATAACAGGTGAGTTATAGTCGTAGAAAACTTCAAACATTATGTAGTATGGCATTCCCCTACCCACCCACTGAGCCGAAATTTTAGATACTTAGAGTGGATTTTCTTTATCGTTCATTTTGGAAGCTGGCTTAGTAATGGAGTGTATGGCAGACTACCTTATTTATTAGGAATTTATAGTATTTTTGTGTTGTTTGGCTGTTTTTTCCCAAGTACACGTCCTTATTGGCAACGGTTTGGATATATTTATAAAATTACCACAATTGTCATGCTGAACGTAGTGAAGCATTTAATAAAAAAGAATATTTATAAAATTACCACAATTGTCATGCTGAACGTAGTGAAGCATCTAATAAAATTAGAAAGTTTTAAGTTTACTAATTAGCTTAACATAATTATAATCATGCGGTCTTAATAAATCAACTCTGGGTAAGACCTAGAACAAAAACAAATGAATCCGCAAGTAAAGACTTCGCAACATCAGCGTCAATGCTTAATCTTTGTAAACAACTAAGCTGACCAAGCATATCAAGCATACTATATTCTTTAATCCAAAATCCTTGCTCACTAACAAAACTTTGAACCTGAGCAAAATGATTAAAAGTATTCTCTGCCACAGATGTTCCAGATGTTCCCGTCATTCTATTTACTTTTTGAGAAAACTTTTGCCATGCTGGGCTAATTCGCCATCGACTAAAATTGTTACAATCACACGGGCAGAATATACTTGTGGTTCATCTGTTAGCCATTTAACTTGACCGTCTTCAAAAATAGCTTCGTAACTTTTCAGCATTGTTTTCTTGATGCTAGAAGCTTCGCTTGGAGAACAATACAAAACATACTGCGAAAAAACTTGGCGGTTTGTTCCATTCATTTATTAAATAATTAATGGCGCCGAACAAGTATATCCTATCATCCGGCATCCAGGCTACTTCGGCACTTAATTGCTCTTCCTTCTTAAATTGTATTCCCTCAAAGCCCAACCAAAACAGTAATATTTTTTATACTTCGAGTAATTGCTCTGGTGTCAAACTTCCTAATTTTCGTATCAACTTGGCATGAGAAATCGTGATAAGGTTTTGTATTGTATAGAGTGGCGCCTATGCATAAATCTCACTTAGTCTTTCTCTGCGTCTGTGCCTCTCTGTGGTAAAAATAGGCAATTACTCATACCACGTACAACACACTTCAATAAATTATTTCGCTAATATAGTATATTCTCCTCCCAAGCCTCAAATCAAACACGACAAATGAACTCTAATTTAGAACAGTTTGCCAGTGACAACTATTCTGGTATTTGCCCGGAAGCATTAGAATATACACTACAAGCGAACCAGGGTAGCGCTCCTGCTTATGGTAACGACGAATGGACTTCCAAAGCGTCAGATAGTTTTCGAGAGTTGTTTGAAATTGATTGCGAAGTATTCTTTGTCTTTAATGGCACTGCCGCAAATTCTTTATCGCTAGCATCATTGTGTCAATCTTACCACAGTGTGATTTGTCACGAAAATGCTCATATTGAAACCAGCGAATGCGGTGCCCCTGAATTTACCTCGAACGGTTCCAAGCTTCTACTAGCTAAAGGCGCCAATGGTAAGTTAACCACAGAGTCTATAGAAGCTTTATTACTAGGGAAGCGCGCGGATATTCATTATCCCAAACGTAAAGTAATTAGTTTGACTCAAGCGACTGAGTTGGGAACGCTATATTCTATAGATGAACTAGCTGCAATTCATTCATTGGCACAAAAACACGACTTAAAAATTCATATGGACGGCGCCCGCTTTGCAAATGCGGTAGTTGCTTTAAATAAAAGTCCTGCGGAAATTACCTGGAAAGTTGGGGTTGATGTACTATGTTTCTGCGGCACTAAAAACGGTATGGCATTAGGAGAAGCAATTATTTTCTTTAATAAAGAGTTAGCCGAAGATTTTGCTTATCGTTGTAAACAAGCTGGACAACTTGCTTCTAAAATGCGCTTTATTTCGGCGCCTTGGCTTGGCTTATTAGAAACAGGTGCATGGCTCAAAAACGCACGTCACGCAAATCAATGCGCTGAATACTTAGAAAATGAATTACTCAAAATAGAAGGCGTTGAAATAATGTTTCCTAGAGAAGTCAATGCTGTTTACGTGAAATTACCAGAAAATGTAGTTACCAGCTTACGAGAAAAAGACTGGTTATTTTACAGCTTTCTTGGTGTTGGAGGAATACGCTTAATGTGTTCTTGGAATACAACTCAAGCAAGAATAGATGAATTAATTAGCGATATTAAAGAAGCAATTGCTCAAAATATTAATTCTGTAAACTTTGTGAAAGTATAAAAATCGGGTGCGTTACATCAAGCGTAACGCACCAAAGATTATCTGAGGCACTATTCTAACTCATGAAGAAACTCTTTGATAATATTAGAAACTTCTACAGGATGAGTCAAAGTTGCCATGTGATCTGCACCTGAGATTTTAGCAAAACGAATATCAGGAACTTGTTTAAATAAGTCTGAGATACGGAAACAATCCTCGCTATCTTCGGCGCCGATAATAAACAAAGTTTTAACTGCAAGCTCATTCAATTGAGGAATTGCGGGTAATTCACCCCAAACTTGTAGATTCTTCCATAAATGTTGCCACTCCAGAGAGCGCTGCATGTTGTGAGCTGACATAGACACCATGCGGTCGCGTTGCGGACTTGCCATCACAACCTTGTAACTAGGAAATTCCAAACTGAGTTGCACCATTTTCTTCACATCCGGTGCTGCTGCTTGAATCTGCTCGAAATACTGCACCATTTCCTGTGAAATATGGTATCCCGTCAACCCAGGAGCAACTAGTACCAGTTTGGATACTCGTTGCGGATATGCATTAGCAAAATCGGTAGCAATTCCTCCACCAAAGGAATGTCCCACAAGAATCGTTTGCTCAATATCAAGAAAATCAAGCAGATTTTTCAAATCCTCAACGTAATTGGGAATCTCAACGGGTGATGGAGACTTTCCGGCGCCTCTACCATCGAAAGCTATACATGTATAAGTCTCAGTCAACTGCGGGATAACCAATTCCCAATCGCGCAAATCAGCCATACCACTGTGCATTAGAACAATTGGCTCGCCCTTTCCTTCAATTTCATAATGTAAATCCATTCTTGTGTCCTCCCTATAAGCGCATCTTGTGGAGCAACAGGCAGTCAGTTTACTACCATCACTATCTAATTTTATTTATGACTGAATATACAGTCAATATAAAATTCATTCAAAGGCGCCGACCTATTTATTCCTGGGGATAGTTTAATCTCTATAACTAATTGACAAGATTCCCAAAACGATTATATCTGGGGATGTTTTTGACGGTTGTATGTGGGATAGGCGCCAAGACTGTAGAAATTCAAGCACAATCTGCGAACGTAGAGCGCGGCACAACTACGAGAGCGGCGAGGGCGCCTTCCTCTTAACGTCATGAAATATTTCTTGATGTTGCTAAATACACCATTTATGTAAAATTTTGCACTCAGTAATAATCAAGAAATATTTTTCAGATAAGGTTATTGTGGGGCGCCATAGAAGTAGTAGTTGGCACTATAATTCACTCTTACTTCATTACCTACATAAGAAGAATCGCAACCGACTTCGGGCGCCTGACCTCCGACTGTATCTACTCGTTGGATATAATTAATGTTGCTAAATACACCATTATTAATGTCAGATTTAGCACTTAGCAGTAACCAAGGAATATCTTTGACATTAGGCGCCTGCACAAGATTTTTGACTTTACCAACTACTTTGCTACCATCCGATGCTTCCCAAGTCGGGCCTGCATAATGTGTACCAAGTTTCTGTCCAGTTTTTGAATTAAATAATACTGCATCTGGTGCTTTCAAAGTCCATTTATATTGATTGAAAGCGTCCGAAGCCTTACAGACATAAATTTGCACTCCCTTTGCAAATACATTGAGTACCATAGATTGTTTTGTTGGTACTTGTAAACTATTAGGTATTTTTGATTGTGAAACCGCTGTAGTTGGTTGAGAGGAGAAAGCAGTCAAAATCATTGTGGCTGAAATTAAGCTCAAAGCTTTTGTACTATTCATAAATTCCCCTTTTAAACACGTGTACCACCATCTCCCCAAAACGGGGATAAAGTTGATTAGTTAATCTAGGGTTATACATGACATATTTATGCAGTGGCTGAAAGTCAGTTTTAGCAGGCTTTATCGTTTCACTGTGGTAGCAGATTGATTAAATAATAAATCGCGCGCTTGTTCTGGAGCAATTTGCTCATTATTAAATGCTTCGGCTTTTTCATAAGCTCGAATTGTTGCTGGGCGCCTTTTTATTGCTTCAAACCAGCGTTGCAGGTTAGGATAATCTTCTAGTTTCTGTCCTTGTCGTTCATAAGGTACAATCCAGGGATAGCTGGCAATATCGGCAATCGAATAATCTCCTGCTAGAAATTCGCGGTCACTCAATCGTTTATCCATAACAGCGTATAAACGTCCTGTTTCGTTTACATAGCGATTAATTGCGTAAGGAATTTTTTCAGGAGCGTATATATTGAAGTGATGGTTTTGCCCTGCCATTGGCCCAAGTCCTCCCATTTGCCAAAATAGCCATTGCAGCACTTCCGCGCGACCTCGAATATTTGCTGGAATTAATTTCCCAGTTTTGTCTGCTAAATACTCTAATATTGCACCAGACTCAAAAATTGAAATAGGTTCACCACCATCAGCAGGTTCACGGTCAACAATTGCTGGTATACGATTGTTCGGAGCAATCTCTAGAAATTCTGCTTTAAACTGCTCCCCTTTACCTATATTGACAGGAATGATGTTGTAGGGTAATTCAACTTCTTCCAAAAATATTGTTATTTTGTGTCCGTTAGGCGTAGTCCAGTAATAAAGGTCAATCATGGATATTTCCCCTATGTATTTTAGATATGGTCAAGAATTTAATGTTAATGATTAATGATGTTTAACTAATAAGTAATCTAAATATCTCTACCCAAAGATATAATTCAACATTAATATTACAAATTCTTAACAATTAAGTACGATAAAAGACGTATTGAAGATCAATTTTAAACTTGGCATAAAAAGAATTATAGTTAAACGGAGGTTATATACAATGAGTTGGACTCCAATTATTCAATACTCCTTTGAAAACCATGCTGCAATTGACGAATCAGGTAACGGCAATTATGGCTTAGTTGAACTTCCTAATCCCAATCGATGGATTGATGCACCCGAACCTGGAATTGCAAGTGCCATTCTTTACGACCATCCTCAATCTAAAATTACCATTCCCACTAAACCAACTTTTGCCAATTGGGCAGGTTTTAGGGTGAATATTCTTTTTAAAGCCTCTCCCTACAATCGGCGCCTAAATTTAGTTGAAGGCGACGGGTCTTTTGCTTTCTTTATAGAAAAAGATGGAGCGCTTACAGGTACTATCTTTGATGGTAACAAGTGGTATGGGGTAGCTTCGAGACCAGGTACTGTTTTACCAGACCGTTGGTATTTCGCTGAGTTCCGCTATGACCCAGCTTCGATAATGGTTTTGCGCTTGAATAATGTTCGTGTTGGTTTGTTTGTCAGCCATGCCGACCCAGTACGACCAGTGGGTTCAAGTGGTATCAAAATCGGTTACTGGCCTGGTGGAGACGAGCGCTATACTTTTTCAGGACTAATTGGTCGAGTTAGCATAAGTACACTCGACCTAGAGCGAGAGTTATTGAATTATTTCGGCAAATTAATTTGTGCTGACTCTATGGGTGCTGTTGGTCGATTAGAAGAATTGCTACCTGTGTTTGAGAAGGAACTAAGCGACCAAGAAAAACAGCGTTCGGAACAATCTACCGCAACTTTGCTCAATGCGGTTAAGTTGACATTGGCAGCTACTATCAGCACATCAACAGATGTAAACAATACAATATCTCAACTGCAAAGCTTGTCAGATCGAGCTAACAAACTATTAATTCAAAATCAGCAAGTAGGAACTGACTTGTTTGTTGACCCCAAACTGAAGCCTTTATTGGAAGAGGGTTATAAGCTTATTACTACTACTTCTCAAAATGCTCGTGATACCCTGATAGCGCAAGTTATTAAGTTACTAGCAGTTCGACCTTTCAGTGAAGCGAGGTTAGCTGAATTACTTGAGCGCTATCCCCAACTCAAGCGATGTGCTACTGGTTTTGGTACGGTAATCTCCCAGCCTGACGCAACTAAAGGTGGAATCAGTGATGCAGGTAAAGGTATTGCTGATGATTTAGAAAAAATATGCCGCGACTTGTGGGACTCCTGTCAAGGTAATCATACTGATTGCTGTGATAAAAGTACTCAACCTTCTAATGGGGGGACAACTGCCAACCCTAAAGTTGGGCACCATAGTTGTAGCGATGTTCATATCCATATTAACTGCGGCGAACAAGCAAAGTGAGGTAATATTTATGACTAGACTTGAAACTATCCGCAAGTATTTTATCGAACGCTTTTTTGCAACTTTGTTAGCTGACCCTCAATTTCGAGGACTTAGGTATCCATCTGAACTGTTTGACTCTAGTGGCAACTTTAAAATATCTCCAGATATTTCTGGATTCGTTCGCATTCCGACTCCTCAAAATTTAGAGCAGCGCATTAACTCATCTGAATCTCAACAAGAGCGAGATGATTTGATTCAGTTTCGTAACATTCTACTTCGTGCCCTGAGTCATATTACAGGTGGTTTAGTTAATCTGGACTTAGAGACGGCAATGAATTTAGCTCGTAACTTTGCCCCATACATCCGCCATCCTGATGACCAAAATTTTTTCCCATTAGCAGTAGAAAAATTACTCAATTATCAAGATAGCACGCTACAAACACGCTTTTACGACCAAAAGGGGCAAACGCCCTTATCCGGTCGCATTTACGAATTAATGTTTGAAAATCCGGATGTTGCAAATGCTACAAGCTTTTCCACAGATCCATTTGTAGCAAAGGTTCCATTTGTGGCAACTGTTGGTATTACGCCAAATCAACCTGGTTTTCCAAAAACGCCTTTATCTCAAGGACGATTAAATATTGCAGCAGCAGACGCGCGGCTAAACCCAGGAAATTTTCAGCCAACTGTGTATGTTGAAATCAAGTCTGTAGTTGGGTCGATGGTGATGAACGCTCTTTACGAGCAAGCTGCATCAATGCCAGGTGCTTATGCAGCATTAAGAAACAACCGAATTCATAAAGACCCTTCACCAATTGAGGAATTACAGGTTGCCGGATTAGAGACGGAAGTTTTGAGAGCTTTTCAGAGCAACCGAGGTAATAATTCCACAGTTCCCCCTAACGAAGGTCCATTGTTACTGGTTTACCACGGATTTTACCCAGTAGACGATGCTGCTCGGCGCCGTCCGGAAATTGAAACAACAAATCGAGAGTTTCATCACCTAGCTGTGGGACTAATGATTTTTGCTCAGGGTCAAATAGGAGTTCCTACCTTTGTGTTTACCTGTGAGGGTCCGGATGTAATTCGGATGTTTCCCAGCAACCATCCATTTCTGAAACTCCGCAATGATCTAGGAGAGGTCGATCCAGAAGGAACTCATATTACTATGTATGCAACTTTGTCATTCAGAACCCTAGGTTTGAGAAACAACGAAGAAATTTCTGGTCCGAATAAGAATATTATTGAGGAGTCAGTGGGAAAGAACGCTCCAGTGTTAGGTCGTCTCTTGGGTGCTGCAACGGTAGCAGGTCTTGGTTGCGCTGCTGGTGCAGCAGTTGTAGGTACAGCTGGTAGTATTGCAATTCCTGTGATTGGTACTATTGCTGGCGCTATGGCAGGTTGCAAAGCCGGTGCAATAGCAGCACTAATTGTTTATATTATTGTTTCTTTCATCTGCCTCATTTTTGGCTGTGGAGATGATCCGGATACACCACAAAACCAGCCAGGTATAACAGATCAACTCCCCCCATCCGAACCGAGAATTTTAACTGAAACAAATAGCGTTGGACCTCCAGGTGCGGTCGTTGCAGGTCGAACATTTACTCTGAAAGCAATTCCCCACTTTTCTGATCACAATCTTTATGGGCTACACAGTGACGGAGAGGGCACTTTGCATATTGATGACGATCCCAACTCTAACGAGATGCTTGGTTGGTTGGCATTTCCCGGAGGTATTGGTTATCAATTTGATCCACAAGTTCCTGGTAAGCAAGATATTGCTGGCTCTTCCTTGCGAAACTACTTTGACCTATTTACTAAGAAGTACATAGAGGTGCAAAAAGCTCAAGAACTAGTAACCTATTTTGGCGATACTTGAGAAAAGTGTAAAATAATATTAACTTTTTATTGAAACTAGGTTTGGTCGAAAATATTGGGAGTAGGTTAGGTATCTTGCCTGACCTACAAAATTAATAACACAAACCACTAGTTATTAACAGTTGAGCATACCTAGAGCTTTAAGAGCATACATCACGGCTGCAATTCGAGTTTGAACTCCAAGCTTTTGGTAAATATGTTCTACATGTTTTTTAACTGTTCCAGTACTAAGATTTAGTATTAACGCTATTTCTTTATCGCTTTTGTCTTGAATTACCCAATATAAAACTTCTGCTTCGCGCTTAGTTAAGCCCAATAATTGTAGTATTTCTGGGGTTAAAGGGTGTAATAGATGCTCCTCAAGTAACAATAGATACTGCTCTCTTTGCTGTTGGACTACGAGACGCACTACTAAGCGTTTTCCCTCTTGCTCCAATTGTAATGGTAAGCAGGGGAAAGAGATTTTATTGCTTTGATTTAGTTGGGATATACCATGCTTAACCCAGCGCAATAAATTATCTGGCAGATGAGTTTGAGTACATGATGAAAGTTGAAAATATTGCGTTAACAATTCCCAGGCTCTTTTTGTCATTAAGTTTACTTTTAAGTTGCCTGTCAAAGTAATCGTACCGAATTGCTCTACAGTTTGATTTAACTGCGTCAACTCTTGCTGCATTTGAGTGACTGTAGTAGCATTACGGTAAGCCTGGAACAGATGAGGACGTAATAAATTAAGTACCAAGCGGTCTCGTTCTGAAAAGTTTCTTGAAGTCCGATGTAGCCCAATATTTATGCCAATATCAATATCAGTCGCTTGAATTTTATGTAAATTATTTACATTTGAAAAAGCAGAATAAGTTGGCAGAACAATTATCATTTCATCTTCCATGCCCATAGGATGAATAAATTGCCAATATACTCCTTCTAAACAGTGTAATTCATTTTCAGTTAAAAAATCTGAAATTTTGTAGGCTTTTCCATTATGAGTTTGCAAGTAATGTCTAACTAAAGGGTGTTCATAAAAATATTTATTCCCAACTCGATTAACTTCGGGGGAAGTAAGATGTTTAGGAGGGCATATTGAGGAAACTGTGGCGTTTCGGTAATTGACTTCAGCATAAAAATGCGTGTCTGAAGGCACAACAGAAGGGAGAATTGAGAGTACGTGATTTGAAAATGTCTCAAGGTTACAGAAATTATATACTTTCTGCTGAAATTGCAGAATATTCTTGATATCTGTATTCGTTAACATTATTGGCTCCTTTGAGAATGTGTAGCTATTAAAACCATCTACACTTGCTAAGTCTCAAATTCCAAATTTATGTTGCAAATTCTTAACAATCGAGTACGACAAAAGACGTATTGAAAATCAATTTCTAACTTGGCATAAAGGATTTATATCTTGCAGCACTCACAGGCAGCCTAAAGAAACCTTAATAAGTAATAGTTAAACGGAGGTTATATACGATAAACAAAATTGACTGCATGATAATGCTTGGTTTTTTACAATACATTGAGAGGGTTTATGATAAAAAAACTACTAATTCCTTTGATACTGGTTGAAATAGCAGCTTTTGTAGGTGGGCTAAGTTTACCTGCATCCTTCGCTTTACCCGTAGAGGTATCAGCAAAAACATCAATCCGTCCTAATCCACCGCGACCTAAACCCCCAGGTTGCACCAGTCAAACTTGTCCTAGATAAGATGTAGCTGATATTAAAAAAAAATTTAGTTTGGGGAGATGAAGCTCATAGTTGTAGAGAGCAACAATTAGATTAAACCTCAAACTAAATCTTTTTCGACGACTACTGTAAATAAGAAACTCTATTTTATGTTTTTTGTGATAAATTCAAGAAATTGGTGCATAAATCAACCAAGCCAAACCAATAACTAGTAGTCTATGTCAAAAGTTTTGGAAGGTTGTAAGGTGGGCACTGCCAGCCCTTGATGGCACGAACTAGAGTACTATGAAATTTGAGCCTGAAACCCTCATTCTTGCGTTACCCACAAGGTAGGTTTTTTAGTTAACCACCCAACTTAATTACGAGAGCAGATCAAAAATGGTCAATATGGCGCCCAAGAAATTGTTCATTTTTTTGAAGGAATAGCCGCAAGTCTTATTGGAACTGAGGTTAATTAAACACTTATTTTAGGTAAAATTTTGGGTTGAGGCACTTGGTGTAATTTTTGTTGATCCATTTTCTCAATATCTGGCACCGCAGCTTGAATTTGTTGGAAATGCTGCACAAGTTCAGGTGAAATTTGATATCCTGTCAAACCAGGAGCAAATAACACTAGTTTTGATACTCGTTGCGGATATGCCATCGAGAAATCAGTTCTAATTGCTCCACCAATAGAATGTCCTCTAAGCTAGATAAAACAGTACAATTTTATCTTGTGACCACGGCATACAGCTTGGCACTCTTTACGCCTATATCGTCTTGCACGTCAGTTTCGGAGATGGATAACAACTTATAGTAATAGTTAGTATCTATTAGTATAATGTGTTTAGATAAGGAGACATAAGGAGGCGCCCATATGGCAGGTAGTTATTCAGTAGGAGAACATTTCGACAATTTCATCAAGGCACAGGTTGCTTCTGGACGCTATAACAATGAGAGCGAAGTTGTGCGGGATGCCTTAAGGCAAGCAGAAATACGAGAAATAAAATTAACTGCTTTGCGTGAGCATGTGATTAAGGCAATAGAACAAGGTGGAAATTATACCGATGATGATATTGCGGCCATTCTCGAAGCAGATGTGTAACGGCGGAACTTTATGTATAAATTACGTTATCTGGAGCAATCTAAAATAGACCTTCTCCGTATAAAACGCTATATTGCTAAACAAAGTGGCAGCAATGAACTTGCCCTTAGATACACAGAAAAATTACGGCAACAATGCCGGAAAATTTCAGAATTACCCGGTACTATGGGAAGGGCAAGACCTGAAATAATGGAAGGATTGCGAAGCTTCCCCTATGATAATTATGTTATTTTTTTCAGGTACAGCGATTCCTTGATTGAAATAGTTTCGATAATTGAGGGACACAGGGATATAGAAGCATTATTCCTGCAGGAACTTTAAGATAACTTTTGGTCTGACTCTTAATTCCAACGAAGCCTTAGTTTATTTGTACTGTGGAATTGTTAACACCTACGATTGGATAACCGTGCTGCCAAGTATATATCTTAGGACAGCATTTTAACTTGATATTAGAATAAGTTTTGCGATAATTATTTATGTTTGGTGATGCACGGTTACTCGTTTCTGGGGATTTTGTTTTTTCACCCAAACTATAAATTTATGCATTCGTGGTTCACTTTTTAATGCCTCAACTGTATTTAATTCTTTTGCCAAAACTTTGTTATCAAATAGAGCATGAATCTGACGATGACAAGGTGAACAAATATCAATAGTTGAGCTTGTTTCTATCTTCTTGCGTTTGGTATACTGCCTGGGAATTAAATGATGGGCGGTAAGTTCCATCTCTCGTTCACATAGTTCACATTTCATACCTATTTTGAAAGTCGTATTTATATGGTTCTCTTTTTATATTATAGTAAGTATTATTTATTTTGACGCAGGCAAGGATGCCTGCTCCACAAGAAATTCCACAAGATTTAAGAATTACAAATAATATTTTTATTGTTTCAAAATCTGGAATTTTATATACTCAAGCTGTATTAAGCAGAGTGCAAATACAAAAATGCCTGAAAACATGAGCAAACAATCTGGTTATTATCGCTTTCCAACTATTCATGGCTCGCGCGTAGTTTTTGTTTGTGAAGATGACCTTTGGAGTGTGGCTGTTACTGGAGGAGTTGCTAGGCGCCTCACTTCTAATTTAGGAGAGGTGTCTCATCCGTTTTTATCCCCTGATGGTGCCCAGCTAGCTTTTATTGGTAGAGAAGAGGCACATCCTGAAGTTTATCTGATGCCGAGTAACCGCAATCCTATCCTCACGACTCTCCCACAGGACCCATACTAGCAATAACCAATGAACAAGCTGGTTCTGATGGTGATATTTTCAGCCATTGCTTTAAGTTGATGAAATTAGGTACATTAATTGGTAAACGCACTTGGGGAGGAGTAATTGGTATTTGGCCACGTCATCGTTTAGTTGACGGTAGCGTCTTAACACAGCCAGAATTTTCTTTTTGGTTCAAAGATGTTGGTTGGGGAGTAGAAAATTACGGCACAGACCCAGATATTGAAGTAGAAATAGCACCTCAAGATTGGGCACAAGGTAAAGACCCACAATTAGAGCAGGGAATATCTTTAATTTTACAACGATTGCAAGAAAATCCTGTTAAATTGCCTGAGTTTGGCGCCCGTCCTATTCTCAAATTACCAGAGTAGAAGTATAGTTACGTGCCAAATACGGAATTTGGTACGTGATATTATTGCAAGCAATTAATTTTATTCTAATTGCTCAGGGTTGATTCCTAAAAGTGCCCCTCGGTATGAGATACGACTAACGTTATGACTATATCTGAATAATTCTATCGTAAAGCATTGACAATAAAAATAAGTGCATATACACTTATTTTATGAAAAACCAAGTTCAACTAATTGATGAAGCAACCTTAAATAGAGTCGGCGCCAGTTGTACGTGCTTTAGTTTACGCAAAGCTGCACGGGTTGTGACTCAGCTTTTTGATGAGCAAATGGCGTCTAGTGGTTTGCTAGTTACGCAATTCTCTATTTTAGGGGTGATTGCGACGATGAAAGAAAGCACTATGAATCAGCTTGCTCAGTACTTGGTGATGGATAGAACAACACTAACGCGCAATCTGAAACCCTTGGAACGTGAAGGATTAATTCAAATTAATCCAGGCAAGGATAAGCGTACTCGTTTGATTTCGCTCACACCTGAAGGTATAGAAGCGTTACAGAAAGCTTTACCACTTTGGGAGCAAGCACAATCATTGATGATATCGCAGTTAGGTAAAGAGCGATGGAAAAGTTTGATGTCGCATTTATCGGATACAACCGATTTATTAAGCCATTAATTTTTTTGTAAAAAAGGTGTATATACACTTTTATTTTAAATTCAAGGAGGAGTATGAGCGAATCGGTGTTTAAAGGATTGCCAAAAAGGTTTAGAGGATTATATCTATTAATGTTTGTGACGATTGTATCTGGTATCGGCGCCGTCATTACATCACGGTTATTGCGTACATCACCATCATCTCCAACGGTGGCGCCACCAGCAATACAAGCTGTAACTGCGTTGGGAAGATTAGAGCCAAAGGGGGAAGTTATTCAACTTTCGGCGCCAAATCAAGGAAGTCGGGTTGGACAACTTTTGGTAAAGGTGGGGGATAGGGTGAAAAAGGGGCAAGTAATAGCTTATTTAGATACGCGCGACCGTGCAGTTGCATCTGTAGAGCAAGCACTCGAACAGGTGAAAGTGCAACAAACTCGCTTGGCGATAGTAAAAGCAGGTGCCAAGACAGGAGAAATTCAGGCGCAATCTGCTACTGTTGAGCGAGTTACAGCACAACTTCAGGAAGAACTTACCGCGCGTGATGCAACTATTTCGCGTATTCAAGCAGAAGTGCAAAATGCAGCTAGAGAGTATAAGCGTTACCAATTTCTGCAAATAGAAGGTGCGGTTTCTGCGTCGTTGCGAGATGATAAAAAACTAACCTTAGATGTAGCCCAGCAAAGACTTAACGAAGCAAAGGCAAATCGGCGCCAGACAGAGGAAACTTTAGTAAAACAAATTAAAGAAGCTCGTTCGACGCTAAGTAAAATTGCGGAAGTTAGACCTGTTGATGTTATGGCTGCTCAGGCAGAAATTGATCGAGCGAAGGCAGCAGTTAAACAAGCACGAGCAGAACTTGACTTGGCTGTGATTAAGGCGCCTTCTTACGGGCAAGTATTAAGGATTAATACTTGGGCAGGCGAAATTATTGATACTAAAAAAGGCATAGTGTCTTTAGGAGAAACAAGCCAAATGTATGCTGTTGCAGAAGTCTATGAAACAGACTTACCGAGAATCCGTGCTGGTCAAAAAGCAACTATTACGAGCGTTAGTGGTGGTGTGTTCACTGAACCAATAGCAGGGGTAGTTGATGAAATTGGTTTAGAGGTAATGAAAAAAGACGTTCTTAATACTGACCCTGCTGCTGAAATAGACGCGCGGGTTGTAGAGGTGAAAATTCGTCTAAATACTGCTGATAGTAAGAAAGTGGCAGGGTTTAGCAATATGAAGCTGAAGGTGGCAATTAATTTATGAAAATGAAAATGAAGCGTAAACTTCCTATTGCTTGGTTACAACTTAAAAAAGAAAAGTCCAGAATGTTTGTAGCAATAGCAGGTATAGCTTTTGCCGATGTGCTAATGTTTTTGCAAATGGGCTTTCGCAGTGCCCTTTTTAACGGCGCCGTACAAATTCACAATGTATTAGATGGCGAAATATTCTTGGTTAGTCGTCGCTATAAGTCGCTGATTTCTCTTGACCGCTTTAGTGAACGGCGCTTGTATCAAGCTCTTGGTTATACTGGTGTAAAATCTGTAAGTCCTATTTATCTTAGCCCTGTACAGTGGAAGAATCCTGAAAATAAACAAATATGGAATCTTTACGCAATTGGTTTTAATCCCAATGATAAAACATTAAATTTACCAGGAGTACAAGCTAACTTAGAGCAATTAAAACGTCCAGATACAGTGATGTTTGATGCAGGAGCTAGGCGTGAGTTTGGTGATATTCCATTCGTTTTTAAAGAACAAGGTGTATTTTCAACGGAAGTCGAAAATCGCCGAGTTGATGTAATTGGATTATTTAAATTAGGTACTTCTTTTGGTATTAATGGACACTTAGTTACTAGTGATGTTAATTTTCTAAGGTTGTTTGGTGAGCGGCGCCAAAAGGGTTTAATTGACATGGGTGTAATAAAACTAAATAATCCAGTAGATACAAATAGGGTATTAGGCAATTTGCGCTCTGGACTACCCGATGATGTATTAGTTATATCCAAGCAAGAATTTTTAGATAAAGAGAAAGGATTTTGGAATAGTAGCACCCCTGTTGGTTATGTTTTCGATTTAGGCGCCGTCATTGGCTTTATCGTTGGCGCCGTAATAGTTTATCAAATTTTATATAGTGATGTTTCTGACCACTTACCAGAGTATGCGACTTTAAAAGCAATAGGATTTCGCGACCGCTATTTACTATCGGTAGTTTTTACTGAAGCGATGATTTTAGCAGCAATGGGCTTTATTCCTGGGTTGGGAATTTCTTTGGGCTTTTATTATATTACTCGACAAGCAACACTTTTACCTATGGTGATGACAGTAGGAAGGGCTATTTTTGTCCTAACACTAACAGCTTTTATGTGTGGTATTTCTGCGGCAATTGCAATCCGCAAGCTTCAGTCTGCCGACCCTGCCGATGTTTTTTAGCGTGAAAAAACTATGCATAGCGCAATTACAATTACCAACCTAAACCACTATTACGGACAAGGTGATTTACAGAAACAGGTTTTATTCGATATTAACTTAGAAATTCAAACCGGAGAAATCATTATTCTCACAGGCCCATCAGGTTCTGGTAAAACAACGCTGTTAAGCTTAATTGGTGGGTTACGTTCACCACAATTCGGTAATCTCAAAATTTTAAAACGAGAAATGTGTGGCGCCAGTAATTTTGAAAGAGTAGAAACACGAAGGAAACTTGGTTATATTTTCCAAGCACATAACTTACTGGAATTTTTGACTGCACAGCAAAACGTGATGATGCCATTAGAACTGCAAGATGTTAGTTATTCGGAGTCTATGCAAAAAGCTGAAACTATGCTGCAATCGGTAGGTTTAGGAAACCGCATAAATTACTATCCAGGCAACCTTTCTGGAGGACAAAAACAACGGGTAGCAATCGCGCGTGCGTTAGTAACAAACCCGCAAATTGTTCTTGCAGATGAACCGACTGCTGCTTTGGATAAACAATCTGGTCGTGATGTAGTGGAATTAATGCAAAAACTAGCTAAAGAAAAGGAATGCACGATTGTACTAGTTACTCACGACAACCGTATCCTAGATATTGCAGACCGCATAATCAATATGGAAGACGGTCGCCTGGTTCAATTAAAATATTAATAGCCATAACACCAAGATTATTGCTTCCACTTAAATGAATACCCAAACACGCGACAATTCTCTAGATATTTACTCAATTTTGAATCAAACTCAACGCTTGCGAGTTAGTGATGGAGAGATTAAACCCATTTTAGATGGTTGTTCAAATGCTTCACAGTTGCTCGTACTTATTTGGTCACAGTTGGGAGATTTTGATAATCTAGAATATGCTTGGTGGTTGCGTAGAGAAAAAGAAAAGCTTTCTTCAAAAGGAATTACAGTCCGCGCTATTGGAATTGGAAACCGCAATTCTGGTATTAAGTTTTGTGAATATACTAAATTCCCTCAAGAATGGCTATTTGTAGATGAAAAAGCCGAAATACATAGCTTTTTAGAACTTTATCGCGGTTTAAATGTGCTATTTCCAATACTATCAACATCACAAAGAGCTTGGTTAAATTTAATGCTAATGTGTGCTGGCATTGGTAGTCCCGGAACATTGAAAGAAGTTTTTCGAGGTTATAAAGGTGACAAAAAAGCTCCTCAGTTAATTGCTGACGAAGAAATTGTAAAAGATACACCTTTACCTCCAATAAAAGGTTCGTTTTTCCAAGCTGCTGGAGGAAAAGGTTTTCAGCGTCCCTTTGAACTAGCAACCTTGCGTCTGCGAAACATGACTGAAGTTTTAAGCAACTGGAGTACTTATGTCCCAGATTCCTCTTACTTAACGCAACGGGGAGGAACTTTTCTATTTGACTCCCAAGGTAAATTAATTTACTCTCATCGCGACCGGGGTATTCTTGGTTTTGCAGAAAATATGAGCAATCCTTTATCTTTTCTGGATTAATAGTTTATGAGAGAATGCCGCTTACTTAGGGACTTCCATATAAAAAAAAATCTCCAAAATTTTTTGGAAGTCCCTTAAGCACGTAAAACTTGATTGTAGGTTGGGTATCAGAACGGAACCCAACCTACAATTCAGCAAAGTTTGCGACATTCCACCCTACGAGGTTGCTGCTTCAGATAAATCATTGGGCAAATTTGTTTTCATTTTAATCCAGCTTGTCAAAAGTGGTAACTGTCGAGCAAACCAGATTGATTCTAATAGGCAAATAATACCACTGCCAATTACTGTGTTCGTGGCGCCGATATACTGTGCTAAACTACCAGCGAGCAAGCTACTCAAAGGTAGCGTACCAATTATAGACAGAGAGTAAAGACTCATTACTCTACCCCGTTTATCGTCTTCAACTAAGGTTTGGACTATGGTGTTACCGCAAGAGACTATGAGCATTCCGGCGCCACCAACTGCAACTAGAATTAGTAATGAAAGCCAAACTTGTCTAGATAGTGCAAAAGCAATTAAGCCAATTCCACTTATAGCAGGACATAATGCCATCAATTTTTCTAAACCCAACACTCGCTGACGCAAGCTAAGATAAAGACAGCCAATAACTGAACCTACAGAACCCGCTGCGCTCAAAAAGCCCATTGTATCCCCACCACCTTTGAGGATGTCAGATGCAAAGATGGGAAATAACGCCATATGGGCAGTACCAACTAAACCATTTAACGCTAAAAGTAACAATATGGCACGAATTGGCACCACATTATATATATAACTAAATCCTTCTTGTAATTTTTGCCAGGTGTTGCTTCCAGATGTAGAAATGTGAGAAGGAGTTGGTCGTAATCTCATTGAAATAAGCGTTAATAGTGCCACAACGTAACTCAGACTATCGTAAAGAAAGCAATAGTTGGCGCCTAACTTCGCAAGTAAGAAACCTCCAATTGCAGGTCCAATTAACATAGAGCTACTGAGCATGGCAGAATAAAGGGCGATAGCATTGTTTAAATGATCACGGTTATCGACTGTTTCAATTACAATCGCGTACCTCACAGGCATATCTAGACCCTTTAATAATCCTCCCCAGATACTAAAAATCATCAGCACCCAAAAATTTGCTAATCCTAAAAAGGATAGTGTCGTCAAAGTTAAAGAAGCGACTGTTCCTAGCACTTGCACCACTATCAATAAATCGCGCTTACTCCAACGGTCACTCAAAACCCCTGAAAACGGCGCCAGAACTAATGTCGGTAAAAATTGCAGAAACCCGTTTAAACCAAGCAACCAAGCAGAACCCGTCTGGGTATAAATTAACCAAGAAATCGTCACCTGCGTCATAAACGTGCCTGACAGCGACAGCGTTTGTCCACCAAAGAAAAGTCTAAAGTTACGCGACTGGAATGCAGGTAGATGTAAATAAATATTATTTTTTAGCCAGCCCTTCAATTGCAGATGCCTCCCTAGTGGTATAATCCATGCCTTTTAGTATGCCCTATCTAACTCAGCAATGCTTCTGTTTCTTTACTTACTTCTGTCTCAAACTAAAGGATGACTCTTTTCGATGGAGAAATATAAGCTTTATTCCCAACGTTTGTGCGATGTACAGGAAGATGCAAAATTCATAGTATGTACACATGAAGCGAAAACAAACGCAGCAAAGCAACCGAAATAATAAACGGTATGACTTCTGCGATATCTCAACCACACAATTATACTTTTACGGAGATAAGTAAATGAATAACGAAATTAACACCAACGCAGTTGAACTTTCTTTTGATGAGCTTGATACTGTTGCAGGTGGTCTATCTATTAGCTTAGGTGATATTGGTGGGTTTGCATCAGATGCTTCTAACAGCTTTTCACAGAAGAACCTGGGGGTTGCTCAACAAACCTTTGCAGGCCCTGGTGGTAGCTATACTGCTTCTGTTGTTCAGTTGCAAGATATCAAATCTGGTGCTGGTCAAGCTATTGCTATCGGTTTGTAAATATTGACAGAGGGTAGGCGCCGCTTACCCATATTAAAGTTATTTCCTAGGGGCGGGCAGGGATGCCCGCTCCACAAGATGGCTCTACAAGATGGCTCTATAAGATTACAAAATGGTTTGTAAAGCAATAGTATAAATTCTAAAAAATTTTATTAAAGTTAACCTGATTTTGCTGCCAAAATCAGGCAAAAATATTTTTTAAGTGATATAATAAATATAACAAGTTTCTAAGATATCATGAACAATCTCCTCAATGCAAGCTCAGGCTTTTAACTTTGTCACTAAAGCGGATATAGGGAAAGCTTACTCTCCCAAATCTGCCTGACTTCATAAATATTAAATCAAATTGCATAACTCAATCAAAGTTAAGATATACGTTTGATGAAAAACGTAATATTTTCTTCGGGTTTTGTGCAATTATAAAACACATTTTCGGGCTACCGCCGGAATTGAAAGTGAATGCTGTAGTACTTCAATCATACAAAATTATGAACACTATTACAATCCAATTCGCTGGCTTTTGCGCTCAATCTCCAAAATATACATTCAACTCGCGAGTTGCAATGAAAAGTAATTGTAAACCAAGTAAATGGGCTATCGGTCGAGTTACTGGATTAAGGATTGATGATGATAATAATTGGAATTATACGATAGTTTTTGACTATCCGCAAGGTTATAGTGATGAACTCACCGAGGATGAATTAGCCGACGAAAATGAATTACTCTGCTTAAATTAATTTTTTTAACTAGAAACCGGGTTTCTCGACTAAGAAACCCGGTTTCTTTTCGTTGGCGCTAAACCAAATAAATGTGTTTAAACTTACAAAGTATATTTTACTATAAATAAGGTATAAAATTAGTCTTAAATGTACTAGTAATTAGCTTTGTTTATGTTTAATATAGTAAGTATTGTTATTTAGTTTTAAACTAAATAGTAATTTTAATCGCCATTATATTTAGTATTTGCATGGAAGCTCAATAGTCCCATGCAATTTTGCTTTTGAGTGTAATTACTCAACTATTTAAATGCGCCGATGGGAGAATAAAATTAAGGCTTTCAGGGTACCATGTATAATCTTTCATGTCGCTGGGCCAGGGAACTTCATTAACTTTGGCTATCTGTAAAGTATTTTGGTAAATTTTATTGTACAAAGCAGGAAAATCACCTATTTGAATATTATTTTTAATAAAAGTTTGACGCAGCAATTGTGTTGTATACATCATATTATGAGCTTCAAAGTTACCTTCTGGAAATATCTGGTCAAATATTAAAAACTTTATATCATCTCGTTTTCGCTTAATTGCTGCTTGTGGTGTAATTCCAAATTTATTAGGTACAGTATCACCTTCAATGTATACCATAATATAACTCGGACCTTTCACCCAGTTTAAATAACCATTCCCAAAAGCAAAAACGTTTATCAACTGACTCGCACGCTTTTCCCACTTCTCCTCTAAAATTCGGCGCCTTTTAAAGTCAAATATACCAGCACGCGCATCAATATACTTCCTTTTTGCTACTCTCAAACCTCTAGCTAGTAAAATAGTACCATGACTATCACTAGAAAAGTTAAGAATAGTGTTGGAGGTAATGGCATGATTAGTTAAAATCGCGGTATTGCCAATTACAGGGCTGCCAGATAAATTCAAACGGTCTAATCCTGCATTTATCCAATCAAGGTATTTATTAATAAATCGAATAATCGGATGTATCTTACGGTAAGAGGCGTTATTTAAATTTGCAATACCAGTAACGAGAGTCGAAGCATATCTACGACTTCGCTTACTTGACTCGCTTTCACGTTGCCCTAACCCAGAAATAAATACTGCATACAACTCGCGGTTATCGTTTTCCGGATAATAAACGATTTGACTCGTAATTACACCAAAAGGATTTCCTGATGCAATGACGGTGTTAAAGTCAAAAATTTGCTCAGTCTCAGGATTTTGCAACTGTCCATCAAATTTTTTATCAGGAAATATTGCTTCTAGGGGCCAGCGCCACCATTTAGAGTCTACTTGTCCTGCTTTTGTTTCGCTCATATATACTGTGGTTTGAAATTATACTAGTTTTTTTGTAAGTATGATTATACAAAATCCTTTATCAAAAAAGTATACCGTTTTAGCGTGCGAATCTAAAGACCAGGAAATTTTAGATGCCTTTCCGGAATTAATTGCTCCTAAGTTGGTTACTTATATAACGATAACAAGCGCGCCCTGTATAACTATAAAAGGTAGGCGCCTATATATAAATCAACCAGAGTAACTAAAGGAATTTATTATGTCTGACTCAATTAATCCTTTAACACCAATTCAAACTAACAACGTTCCATCCCAAGATTTAACAAATTCTTTAACACCACAACAAATGCAACCTAATAACGTTCCACCCAAATTTAGCTTTAGAACTGCAATTGTCAAAAACTGGAAAACTACCAGTGTTGGCGTAATTATCTCTTTCACTGGTTTTGTTTCTTTTTCACCTCAAACCTTTGGTGGTCCCGATACACCTTTTGTGCAGGTATGTAAGTATGTAACCTCTGGAGGTCTTGCAGCGTTAGGTATTAGCTCGAAAGACTATAACGTCTCAGGTGGTAATGGTAGTTAAATTGAAACACTTTTCTATCAATGCGTTTTTCGATTCCAATGTGGCAGCATGGATACGAAAATGTGCAAAAATTGAATAATTAGTTTCGATTTGAATTAAAATGGCAACTTATTTAGTCACAGGCGCCAATCGAGGTATAGGTTTAGAGTACTGCCGTCAGTTAAAAGAACGAGGAGATACTGTAATTGCCGTTTGTCGTTCTGAAGAAGATGAGTTAAAAAATCTGGGTGTACAAATAGAGCCGAATATAGATATTACGAACGGTGCATCGGTAAATGATTTAGTTAATAGGTTACAGGGCTTGCATCTCGATGTTTTGATTAATAATGCTGGTATTATCGAACGAGTTAGTCTTGATAATTTAGACTTTGAAAGCATTCGGCGCCAGTTTGAAATAAATGCACTGGGAACTCTCAGAGTTACAGGCGCCTTGCTTCCGAATTTAAAAAATGGCTCTAAAATAATTATAATGACTAGTCGTATGGGTTCCATTGAAGATAACACTTCGGGAGGCTCATACGGTTATCGCATGTCAAAAGTAGCTGTCTCAATGGCAGGAAAGTCTTTATCCATTGATTTAAAACCAAAAGGTATTGCCGTTGCTATTCTCCACCCCGGACTGGTGCAAACTCGCATGACTGGTTTCAGTGGTATTACTACATCTGAGTCAGTTCAAGGACTTATCAAACGAATTGATGAATTAAACCTAGATAATACAGGCACGTTCTGGCATAGTAACGGTGAGATATTACCTTGGTAATTAATATATAAATATGAAATAAATATGAAAAAGCCGCGAAAACAATGCTTCGCGGCTTTCGGTGTGGTGTGAGGAGTTTAACTATCTATTATCATAAAGATTACTTTGAGGGGCGACATACCTGGTAACAGTTTTGGTAACAAGATTTTTTTAAATCTCGGAAACCGGGTTTCTAATAGAAACGCGACATATCGTGTCTACGACATACCGCGTCTCTAAAACTTTTTCTTCTTGTCCTTTACATCTTCATGGTTGAAAATATTTTTCTACCACGAAGGCACAAATTACATAGAAAAAATCAAACTATTAAGTTCATTCGGTCAACGAAATTCACCTTAATGGTGAGTGTGTGTACCCTAAAAGTAAAAACCGTGGCTTTTGGGAGGGGTCCACGGCTTTTGGGGTAATGTGAGAAGCATAACTGAAATTCATAATAAGCTTATAAATTAGAGCCGTGGCACCGGTAACAGTTTTGGTAACGGAGACTCAAAAACACCTCTAAGGTGTATAAAGTTTTCCTTTACAATAGTTTACATGAACTAAAGTAAGGCGCCACCACAACTCGAACCACTTCCAGCAGTACACCCATAACAGTAAGCAGCAGTTTGAACTTCGTTTATTACGTCTAAGTTGCCACTCTCAAGTAACTTGGCAACCGTCAAAGCTTCTCCATCCTTGCTTTTTGCGGGCAGATTCATCATTTGATTAAAGTCGCAATCGTAAATATTACCTTTATAATCGATAGATATTTCGTCACGACACATCAAGTTTCCTACTGTGTCTGGGTTGTAATGTGCTTCCAAAAAATCTAAGTAGGGAGCGTATAGTTTTTTACGTTCTAAATGTAACTTTGTTCTCCCTACTGGTAAGTTTGTAATTGTGAATAAATTATTGAAGTCAATATTAAAATTGTTTTTCAAAAAACGTTTGTAATCACTTTCGAGACTTTGTTGGTTAGGCGCCAGAGAAAATTTTTCGGTAGTCGGTAGCAAGGGGTTGTACACTAAATCTAAAATTAAATCAGGCGCCGTACCGTAACCAAGTCTGTTTAACCATTGCAGTGCATGAATAGAAGCGTCAAAAACACCGTTCCCCCGCATTTTGTCTACGTTGTCTGCCATATAACAGGGTAGTGAAGCTACAACTCTGACCTTGTTTTGAACAAAGTATTGGGGAAGGTAGTCAAAACTTTGTTCAAAATAAATAGTCAAATTTGACCTGACTATAACAGACTTATCGTTTTTTCGAGCTGCCTCAACAAGTGTAGTAAATCCATAATTCATCTCTGGCGCCCCACCAGTCAAGTCAACGATTTTGATTTGTGGGAATTTTTCGATTAATTCTACTAAATACTGGCAAATTTCGGGTGATAACTCTTCTGTACGCCTCGGTCCAGCATCAACATGACAATGCGAACAAGCTAAATTACAGCGTTTACCCAAATTTATTTGCAAAACAGTGATTTGCTGCTTTAAGAGAGGTAATTTTAATTTTTCTTTGAAAGGCGTGATTTTTGAAGTAATCATTTTATTTCAACACAATGTACCGTCTCTATATTATCGAATAGCGTTCATGCAATTTTAGACCACATAGAAATATAATTAATCTCTGTCTAAAGAATATTATCGTTCATGTAAATTAGTTTTTATGTTCGCAAATGTTATGAACAATACTAATCCCTTAATATCTACCTTAGATTAGCATAAAACCGCTCTTGAGATAGAAAGACGATGAAGCTCTTTAGATTAAAAAGTAAGTAAGTCACTTAACTAAATTAATATCAGGAGCTAGAGTCATGAGCCAAATTTCAAAAAATGACAGTAAATCTAATAGTGCTTCCGATGATAACACATCTCAAGGAATTAGAGATATAGGGGTTTTGGCTTTCCTTGCCGTATTAGCGATGTTAACCATAAATAGCGGAGCTTTTGGTTCTAATGAGAGTATAACATCAAAAATTACTCATACCGCTGAAATTACGGACGAAACTGATGATTTTTCTGGTAAAACTGTGACAGTTAGAAGTAAACCTATTCAACGTATTAGTTTACGCTCTTTTGCTGTTACGGATAAACGAGTTGTTGGTGGTAAACCCATTGTGGTTATTAATGCTTCAGGTGTACCCTTTGATTTACCAAAAGACGCGAATACAGAAGTTCAGGTGACGGGTCAGGTTCGTGAACTAGATATTCCAAAAATCGAGCGCGATTTTAAATTAAATATACAAGATGAATATTACAAAGATTACATTAATCAACCTGCAATTATCGCACGCTACATTACGCTAGCTCCTAAACCCGGTCAAGTCGCGACGAATCCCGAACAGTTTTATGGTAAGCGGGTTGCTATGATGGGTAAAGTCAAAGATATTCAAAGCCCAAATTTATTAAAGTTAGATGATGGCAATTTTATTGGTGGAAAAAATTTACCGATTTTATTTAGCCAAAAACCAAAAGTCGCAATCAATGAAGGTCAAACTGTAGTAGTTATGGGAAGAGTTAGTCCATTTGTTGCTGCTGATATTCAACGAAATTACAAAATGAATTGGAATTCAGACGTAAAAAGACAACTTGAAGCCGAATACGCCAATACTCCTGTATTAATAGCAGAGAATGTGTATCCTTAGTAGATATAAGTGTAGTGTAGTAATGCAGTGGAAAAAAGTAGTCATAAAATACTTCCTTAGCCAGTATCGCCTTGATGTAGTTTATGACTTTTGTGCCACAATTAGTACATATACGATATTTCTAGCAACACCCTCCTCCGACGTAATGCCAAGTCGAATCGGTAACTAAAATATCTTTGGGAAGTTTGGATAAATTATTCGCTGTTTTATCACATACTGACATAGGAATTCCTGCTTGTAATATGTGACCGTTTTGATCATCAAAATATTCTTCTGCTCCACTATATATAGCTGTCTTGCCAGTAAATACACAGGCGCCATCTTCTGGAATAGGTACTTTGAATGATACTGAGTCTAGACTTTCTAACAGCAGGTGTTCCGGTAGATTATAATTACGAGCATCTAATAAACGGTATGGGCGCCGTGCCCGAATTTCTACTTGTCCAAAACCAACATCTATAATGCGCTGAATATATTCATCATATGTTAAGGCGCCGGATAAACACATTGCACGCAACCGTTCATCACGCTGTAAATGTTCTGGTATTGGACGTGTGGCAATAGGGTCACTCATTTGCAGGCGCCCACCTGGTTTCAATACTCGATACGCTTCACGCAACGCACGAGTTAAGTCAGATGGTTCAAAAATATTAAACAAACAATTCTGTGCGACTATATCTACTGAAGCATCCTCAATAGGTAAATTAAAAGCATCACCTTCTCGAATTTCAACAAAACTAGTGTCGAACCAAGAATTTTCTTTTGCCGCAGTTTCTAAATTAGTAGACGCAGCTTCACGCATTGCCGCTACTGGGTCAACTGCAATAACCCCACGTGGACGACGAGAAAAGTAAGCAAACTGTAAAGCTTCCAGTCCACCACCAACACCCACGTATAATACAGTCGGCTGGTTACTCAGTTCTGTAGGATGTACAGTAGTTCCACAACCATAGTTCATGTCCTGCATCTTACGCGGAACTTTTAAGTCTGGGAACTGTAAAGGTACACTTTGAACACAACAAAGCCCTACTTCTGGAGTTTGAGCAACATCACTGTAAAATTGCGCTGCGGTTTCTAGGTAAGTCATGGAGATTTTAGATTACTCTTTATAGTCTATCAACTTATACATGTCTTTAGAAATCGGGTTTCGGTAAAGAAACCCGCTTTCTTATTCACGCAAAACATAACCTACGCCACGCACAGTGTGTATTAATCGTTTTTCGTGTTCAGCTTCGAGCTTGATACGCAAATAACGAATATACACTTCAATGATATTAGAATCACCCATAAATGTATATCCCCAGACAGATTCTAAAATTCTATCCCGTGATATTACTTGGCGCGGATGTGATATTAAATATTCGAGTAAGTCAAATTCTTTAGTTGTTAATTCTATATTTCTTTCCTTACGTTTTACTTGCCGCGTTTTTCGATGCAAGCTCAAATCTTCAAATAGTAATAGGTCTGGGTCTAATTCTTGTGTCTTCCTGACATGCGCGCGTACTCGTGCAAGCAAATCATCTGCACTGAACGGTTTAACTACATAATCATCTGCTCCCGCATCCAGTCCTGCTACACGGTCGCTAACTTCATCTTTTGCCGTTAACAATATTACTGGCACTTGGTCACCAGTCGTTCGTAAACGTCGGCAAATTTCTAACCCTGATAACCCAGGCAACATCCAATCTACTATCACTAAGTCGGGTTGTGACTCACGCGCTACATTCAAGCCTGCTACTCCATCATGCTCGACTGTCACTTTATACCCTAGATATCCAAGCTCCATCTCCATAAATCGTGCGAGCTTAACTTCGTCCTCTACTAATAATATATGGGCTGTCATCGATTTTTTCACAGTTTTTTTCTTTAATTAACAACAGAGACTCGTCCGAACTAAAGCAACATTTTTTACATTTGTTTGACTTTTGATTTGATGAATGATGTGTTATAATTTACATGCTACTGTAAACGTTAACACTCCAGATTATACAAGCATATTCTAAAATGAATTGATAAGTTTTGTTGCAATATTACATTGTTTTACTTATTTATGCTTAAAGATTCCTAGCTTCTTCACGAAGTTAGGAATCTATGACTTTCAAATAGAATTTAAGTATAATTTGTACCACAATATATCAGTGGTTAAAGGTCTAACGTAAAGCTATAAAATTATTGAAATACTGATTGAAATACTCTGGCTATATTACTGTTGCGCGCGCTGAGTATAGCTTATAGAGGTACTTTAGGCTTTCATTACAGGTAACACGAAGTTCTTTCATTGAGTCAAAACAAATACTAACAGTAAGCGCTTACATCTTCGCCGCAGACATCTGCAAGATAGCATAATGCTTTGAAGCGTAAATACACGACTTGTTCGTAAAAAGGATTTAACTTGCACATTGGGGGAATATGGAATAACTTCTTGCCAAATACTACAACATCACGTTCAAAAGGACATTGAGAAGGAATAAGTTTACATAGTTTATGTGCAAATTTTGAGTCTTTAACTTCGACAGATTCTAACCACTGGCGGATAGGAAAGAGTATATCGTTTTGACGATGGAGTTGTGTAAAGGATGTCATAATAGTTCTCAGTAAAGGTTTTAGTTTTGTTTGGTAGTCGGGTTGTTATCCCTTCTATTACTTATATACGTCTATGTTTTTGAACTTATGCATTTTGTCCCTTGTTTTAGGCACAACTCTTACTACAGTTACCGAATTTAACTTTCCGGATAGTACGGTCAAATTTGGCAACGGATGAGAGCGGATGTAACGGATAGCTCGCAAAACCGTCGCAAAATCGTAGGTTGGGTGGAGGCAATAGTTTACGTAGTATGCCGTTATCCGAAGGGTAGGGTAGGCACAACCCAACATAAATATTAGTATTTAAGTTTATATAGTAACTAAATACTACTTTAGTTAATTCTGGGGTTGGTTTGCAACAGCCGCTTGCATTGGATGAGCCTGTTGGATACTCCGCAACAAAACATTTGTATCAATTAAGTAGCTCATAGCATTTCATCTTCTCTAGTATAAATGCTTTCACGGCTAATTGCTTCGTCTGTTAAAAGTGGCGCCTTTATTCGGGAGTGGCTCTTAGCCCAATTTATAAATCTTTCTGCCCGCTCAGTAGGCGACAGCGTAAGGGGTGTGGGTTGCGGTGATGTGCGTACTAAACTTTCGACTAAAGTTTTCAACAGCGCTTCGACAGATGTCCCCTGAGCTGCGGCTTGAGCCATTAAGCGTGATTCAATTTCAGGTTCCAGTTCAAGTAAGATAGCCATAATTAAGTACCAAAAATTAAATAAAATCAAAATTTATATAAAATTAATCAACTTAATAACGTTCATTATAAACGGTGTTCGATGGAGTGAAAACACAATAATAAGCGTATATTGAAATCCCAGTTCCTTTCATTCTAGAGTGGCGGCTTTATTTAATTTTATTTGAGCGATTACTAAAAAGTATAACTTCGTGTGCAACTTACGGACACAAACCTTTTTTCTTATCAGGATAGCGTCCTGGCTTGCAATCAGCAAAACAAACATGCTTCTGTATCGAGGAAGCTAGCTATTGCTATCTCAATGACTGCTTCTATAGGATACTCAATTGCCGTAGCGCGGGCAATTAAGGTAGCTTGAATTCTTTCAGGCAGACGTTCCAACCCGGATTTTAGCATCGGCTTTATTAAGTTGCTCTTTTTGTTTTGCTTGCATTGCTTTACTGTGTACTTGGAATTTGGACGTTAGTTTCCCTGCGGGACATTCCGTGAACGCACTCGCGCTCCACCCAACCTACCATCTATCCGTTACATCCGTTGCCCACTTGACTTCGTTGTAAACTTCACGTTACACTATTTTATAACGAGCGTTCAATATAAAAAATATGTATTATGCCAAAGATAGTAGACCACGATTTGTACCGTAAGGAGTTACTGAGTAAGTGTTTTGACTTGTTTGCTGCTAAGGGGTATGGGTCGATAACGATGCGTGAAATTGCGAAGGAGTTAAATGTTTCGACGGGAACGCTGTATCACTATTTTCCCAATAAAAAGGCTTTATTTGAGCAGTTGGTAGAAGATATGGTACAGAATGAGCTTTCTATTGCAACTGCGGAGTGGGAGACGTTAAAGACTCGACAGGAACGCGCGTCCGCTTTGGGTAAGTATTTGAATGGTAATCTTGATTATCATATTAAAAGCAGTTATTTAATGATTGATTTTTCTCAGCATCAAGATTCTGAAGGTTATATAGATAGTGAATTTTGGCGCCGTTTATGCGACCGTTATCAAGGCGCCATTTATGAGTTTTTAGGTGTAAAAGACCGCGCGCTTGCTGATTTTATCATGTGTTTTGTTGATGGAGTGATTTTGGAGAGGTTACTTGGTATAAATACGATTGATGTTGTTGAACAATGTACGCTGATGGGTAAGATGGTTGATGCTTATTTAGAAAAGTATGGTTTTAATTCATAGGAGTTTTTTATGATAAGTCAGCTGATTCCTGTTGTTTATTTTTTGGTGGAACGATTTTTTAAAGAGGATTGAACCACAAAGACACAAAGGACACAAAGAAAGAAAGAAAGAAAGAAAGAAAGAAGAGAGGGTTTTTTGGGAATTATAGTAGAGACCGAATTAATTCGGTCTGTACATCTATATTCTGTACATCTATATATAAAGGGAAAGTATGAGTTTTAAAGTATCTCTCAAGTCTTTTAATGGTTGGATGGTTGGAATGATGGTTGCTGCTACTGCTGCTACTGGTGGTGTATTATATTATGGCGCCCAGCAGTTTGGTTTAAGTGGTAAGCCTGTTGAGAAACCTGTTGAGTTACCTCCTGTTACGAAAGTTAGTGCTTTAGGGCGCCTGGAACCTGAAACTGAAATAATTAAGTTGTCGGCGCCTATCCCTTTAGATGGTGATAGAGTAGCTAGGGTGCTGGTGAAAGAAGGTGAGACGGTTAAACAAAGTCAGGTTATTGCTGTTTTAGATTCAAGAGCTAGATTACAGGATGCTTTACTCGTTGCTCAAAAACAAGTCAGTATGGCAGAGGCAAAATTGGCACAAGTACAAGCTGGCGCCAAAACTGGACAAATTCAAGCTCAAAAAGCTACAGTAGCTAGACTGCAAGCTCAATCTGTTGGTGATAAGGTTGGACAACAAGAAATTATTGCTCGGTTAGAAGCTCAATGGCAAGGTGATAAACAAGCACAGTTAGAAAATATCGCACGCTTAGAAGCACAAGCACAAGGTGATAGACAAGCACAACTTGCCACTATTAGTAGGTTGGAAGCTGAGTTGAATAATGCAAATTCAGAATTAGGACGTTATCAGCAACTATATAATGAAGGGGCAATCTCAATTTCGCTGTTCGATGGTAAACGCTTAAGTGTGGAAACTGCGAAACAGCAACTTAACGAAGCTCAAGCTGTGTTGAAACGGATTGATACTACTTCCCTTAGACAAATTAGTGAAGCAAAAGCTGTTTTGCGACGTATTGATGCAACTAATAGTAAACAGGTTAGTGAAGCAAGAGTTGCGCTAAATCGAATTAACGCAACTGGCAATGAACAAATTAGCGAGGCTCAAGCTACATTAAATAGTATCGCTGAAGTTCGCCCTGTAGATGTTCAAGCTGCACAAACTGAAGTTGATAATGCTATTGCTGCTGCTAAACGTGCAGAAACCGAATTAGAACAATCTTACATTCGGGCGCCACTAAGTGGACAAATTCTTAAAATTCATACCCGTCCTGGAGAAAAGATTGGTGATAACGGAATTGCAGATTTGGCACAAACGAGTCAAATGGTAGCAATTGCTGAAGTTTATCAAAGCGATATTGCTAAAATTAAACTTGGACAAACGGCTAAGGTAACAGGACAAGCGTTCCAAGGTGAAGTCAAAGGCACTGTATCACAAATTGGCTTACAAGTGAACCGTCAAAACACTTTTGCTAACCAACCAGGAGAAAACCTCGACCGTCGTGTCGTCGAAGTCAAAATTCGTATAGACCCTGAAGATAACTCCCGTGTCGCTGGGTTGACTAATTTACAAGTTCAAACTTCGATTGATTTGTAACGTTTTATTACTCTAATTCATAACGAATGTTCGTTATAAAGAAGGAAGTCAAATATGCAAGCAACAATAACTAAGCTTGAAAGATCACAAGTCAACCAAGCTATCAAAGTTTTAGGTCATGCTTTTCGTCAAGACCCCATTTTTAATTATTTGCTGTCAGATAATTCTACTAATGCGCTCTTGTGGTTACTTCGTGTTGCTTTGAGACATAGCCATTCTTATAACCATACTTATATAACTACTACCAATACTGGTGAATTACAAGGTGTTGCATCTTGGATACCCCCCGAAGGTTCTGGTGGCAGTGTTACACGTATATTACAAGCAGGCGCCTTAATTTTACCGTTCAAACTGGGAATATCAAGGTTTTCACGCGCGCTTTCTTGGTCTTGGGCAATGGAAGAACTGCATAAACGCAATATGTCGTCAAAACCTCATTGGTATTTATCGCTGTTGGGTGTTTCACCAAGTTGTCAAGGATGTGGAATAGGTAGTTTATTAATTGAACCGATATTGAAACAAGCTTATAGTGACGGGTTGCCAATTTATTTGGAAACTTCAACCGAACTCGCTGTACGGTTTTATCAAAAGCATGGGTTTAAGGTTGTTTGGGGTGGTGAGTTATTAAAAGGTAGTCCTTATTTGTGGGCAATGGAAAGGGTGGCATAATTATGAGATTATTTAGTAAGAAAAAAACACCGTTAGCTTGGCGCCAGTTGATGAAAGAAAAAACTCGTCTTGCTATTGCGGTAGCGGGAATTGCGTTTGCTGATATATTAATGTTAATTCAGATGGGGTTTGAAGGCGCCTTATATGATGCTTCGATACAACCGCATCGTAACCTACAAGCTGATTTAGTGTTGATTGACCCGCAAATGCAAACTTTATTTTCGGTAAAAGATTTTGCGCGGGAACGATTATATCAAACTTTGGCGTATGATGGTGTTGAGTCGGTAACTCCAGTATATATTTCCACCGGACAATGGCGTAATCCGCAAACTCGTTTGGAAAGGGCTATTTTGGTATGGGGTGTTGACCCAACTAAACCAACGTTCAAAATGCCAGAAGTGAATAAGCGACTCGAAAGCATTAAACCGTTAAATAGTGTGTTGTTTGATATTGCGGGTCGTCCTGACTATGGTGTTAATAGTGATGAGTTTAAGAAAACTAACAGGTTTGATACCGAGTTGAACGGTAAAGCTATTAATGTGACTGGTTTGTTTGTAAATGGCGCCTCGTTTGCAGCAGATGGTAATGTAATTACGAGTGAATCTACATTTATGCAGCTTTTTCCAAGTAGCAAACCAGAAAAAATAGCTGTTGGGTTGATTAACTTGAAAGATAATGCCAATATTCTCAGGGTGCAAAAACAGCTTGCTGCATCTTTACCCAAAGATGTTTCGGTACTGACTACCGAAGAGTTTGCCCAAATTGAAAAGAAATATTGGGCAGAAGGTACAGCAATAGGATTTATTTTCGGTTTGGGTGTCAGTGTCGGTTTTATTGTGGGAATTGTAATTGTCTATCAAATTCTTTATTCTGATGTTTCAGAACATTTACCTGAGTACGCAACACTCAAAGCAATGGGATATACAGATGGTTTTCTGCTGCGGGTTTTGATACAAGAGTCGTTGCTTTTAGCTGTTTTAGGTTATATACCTAGTTTTATTGCTGCTATTGGATTATATAGTCTTGCTGCTGGCGCCACAATGTTACCGATTGCCATGACGGTGGAACGTGCAATTAATGTTTTTGTTTTAACTGTAGCTATGTGTAGTATTTCTGGTGCTATTGCGATGCGAAAGTTACAATCTGCTGACCCTGCCGATATTTTTTAACTTTTGCGGATGGATGCTAGTTGCAAGTAAATTTGGTTGCCCATGATTCGGTAATTGTAAGTCATTAAAAAGGATTGATTATATATTCTGGAGTTAGGGATATATAATGTTGCGACTAAAGTTAATTGATTGTTTGTAATTTTAAGTAAGTATTGATTTCTATAAAAATCAATTACTACTCTATCTTGGTGTCTCAAAAACTTGATATCGCATGAATTGATGAGATAATCAAGTATATCATTCTGAAGTCGATTATATATGTTAACTTGGGCGCCGTTTACACTAACTAGACAAGCATCGCGTGGCGCCCATCTACCATTATAAGTGATTAAGGCTACTTGTGAATCAGCCCGCCAATTTGTAGTAATATTACCAAAACCTTGAGGACTACCACTACAAGAATAAAGGCTTGCAACTGGCTTATCACCTCGTATATCATACAAATAGTTTCTGGTTCTATTAGAATTAGTATTCTGACCCCATACTACTGTATATCGTGAATTTGGCGATATTAAATATTCTCGATGAAAGTCATATAGATAATATTTTGTGATTGCACGTGCATTTTGACGCATAACCTGAGATTGTGTTCTTTTGGCTTCAACTTTTGCGTTTGGATTTATAATCAAGACAGCCAAAAATAAGAAACTCAAAGAAACTCTAAGCACTGTTTTAAGCATATTTACTTTGTCTAATATTTATTTAGCTTTTAACTGTATCTTATTTTCATCTTATCCGGTTTACTTAAACAATTAAGTGATACATCAAACAATGAATTTATTGTTTAAAAAGCAATATTAATCAACTGTTGAGGCACCGATAAAACTATGATTACTCTTTATTAATCAATCGTTGATTGCAGACATAAAGTAGTAAAAACCTGATTTATTCTTAACTACCTCTTAATTTCTCTGTATAATTTTTAAAGTAAATTAGATATGGGTTTCAGTTATGTAATTTTTATATATAGAATTTATGTGTTAATACTAGTAGTGTTTGGGTAAGTTAATGACCGTAAATCTAAAAAAATCAAATGTTAGTGAAATTTAGTTGTATCTATTGGATGTGTAGAGGAAAACAAAATGTTTGACAACTTACTTCCACCTTTAAATGAGCATAATTTACCGTATCCAGACACAATACATCCTATTGTTGTTCACTTCGTAATCGCGATGGTTTTATTTGCTGTAATTTGTGATTTTGTGGGTTTGGCAACTCGGAATTATAAACTTTATGAGGTGAGTTGGTGGAACATGTGTTTCGCCACGGTTTCGATATTTATTGCGATTATATTTGGTCAAATCGAAGCTGGTCTATCTTTGGCATACGATGCAGTAGAACCTGTATTGAATTTACATACTTTGATCGGTTGGTCGCTGTCGGGAATTATTGCAGCTATTACAGGATGGCGTTATATTATTCGGTTACGTGACCCTTTGAGAGTACCTACTTCTTATTTAGCTGTTGGATTAGTTTTAACTGTCATTGTTTGCTTTCAAGTTTACCTTGGGGATAAGTTAGTTTGGGTGTATGGACTACATACGCAACCAGTTGTAGAAGCTATAAAACAAGGGGTTTTGCAATGAATCATGGTTTGATTGAACAAATTAAATCACAACTTGGCGCCAATGGGTTGCCTTATGCAATACCAATTCATCCCAATTTGGTGCATTTAACATTGGGATTATTTATTGTAGCAGTAACTTTTGATATTGTCGGCGCCTTTTATGTGTTGGAAAAGCCAGTTTTTAAATTTTTGGCAATTCCTGCGACTCGTGCGAGCTTGTTCGATGTTGGTTGGTACAATATGCTCGCTTGTGCAATTATTACGTTTTTTACAGTCGCAGCAGGTTTTTACGAAATTATGCTGGCACAACCATCAGCTGATATTAAGAGCGCTTGGGGTTTACAAGCTTTTGAAACTATGCTTTGGCATGGTGTTGGTGGTGTTGTTTTACTAACGCTAATTGTTGTCATGACGGTTTGGCGAGGGTTTCAGCGCTACGTATGGCGTAAAGACCGAGGACAACAAGTTCAGTGGAGTTATTTAGCTGTGGGATTGGTAATTATGTTTTTGATGTATCTTCATGGTACATTAGGCGCCCATTTAGCTGGTGAGTTTGGTGTTCACAATACCGCTGTTAGGTTATTGCGGATGGGTGAAGATGTTAATGCGGTGTTGAAATAATTATGAAAATTCGTACTATTGTAACCTTGATTATTGTTACACTAGCTTTGAGTGCTGTGAGTTTATGGATGGGAAATTTGTCACATTCTTGGTTTCCACCCCAAGCAACAGCAGAGTCTTTACTAATTGATGATTTGTTTAGCTTTTTGGTGACGTTGGGGACTTTTATCTTTTTCGGAGTGACGGGTACTCTTACTTATTCAGTTCTGTTTCAACGTGCAGGTAAATATGATATTAGTGACGGGCCTCCAATTGAGGGGAACGTCAAATTAGAAATTATTTGGACTGCAATTCCTTTTTTCTTGGTGATTTGGATAGGCGCCTATAGCTATCAAATATACGACCAAATGGGAATTATTGGACCGATGGAACATGTACATCTAATGCAGTCCGCAGAAGCTGCTTCGATGGATACACCATCTAAGAAAATTACAGAAGTAGAAGTCATTGCCAAACAGTGGTCTTGGGAGTTTCGCTATAAAGGCGCCAATGTTAGTAGTACAGAGTTACATTTACCTAGCGCGCAACGAGTTCGCTTGAAGTTGACTTCTGCTGATGTAATACACGGGTTGTATATTCCAGCTTTTAGATTGAAGCAAGATATTATCCCTCAGCAAGTTATAGATTTTGAATTTACTCCAATACGTGTGGGTAAATATCGTCTTCGTGATTCCCAATTTAGCGGGACTTATTTTGCGGCAATGCAAACCAATGTAGTTGTGGAAACACCTGAAGATTTTAGTACTTGGTTAGTTCAGGCAGCGAAACTTGAGCCAAAACCTTCATATAATCAGGCTTTTGCTGAGTATGAACAGCAAAGTAAACAAGCTATAAAAGGTTGGAATAGTGTGTCACCTGCTACACCTCCAATTGTTAATTATCCCAGTCAGCAAGAAAGCTAATTATGACAATTTTAGAAAATATTGAAGGGCATAAAGAACACCATCCACCTTTGACGACGTGGAAGACTTATTTTAGCTTTAGTACTGACCATAAGGTAATTGGTATTCAATATATAGTTACGGCATTTGTGTTTTTTCTTGTGGGTGGAATTTTCGCGATGATTATTCGCGGAGAGTTAATAACTCCCGAGTCTGATTTGGTTGAACGTACTGTTTACAATGCCATGTTTACGATGCATGGTACGGTAATGTTGTTTCTGTGGACGTTTCCTGTTTTATCTGGTCTGGCTAATTACCTTGTACCACTAATGATAGGCGCCCGTGATATGGCATTTCCAAGATTGAATGCTGTGGCGTTTTGGATGGTGCCGATATTCGGTATTATTCTGATGGCAAGTTTTCTGTTACCTTCAGGGCCAGCACAAGCGGGATGGTGGTCTTATCCTCCTGTCAGTTTACAAAACCCTAGTGGGAATTTAATTAACGGTCAATTTTTATGGTTGGTGGCAGTGGCATTATCGGGGGTTTCTTCAATAATGGCCGCCGTAAATATTGTCACCACCATCTTTAAAATGCGGGCGCCGGGAATGACGTTCTTCCGAATGCCTGCATATGTTTGGACGGTTCTTAGTGCCCAAATTATTCAGTTATTTGGATTACCTGCACTGACAGCCGGGGCAGTAATGTTACTGTGTGACCTCTGTTTTGGCACAGCATTCTTTGACCCTGCGAAAGGTGGCAGTCCAGTATTATATCAACACTTCTTTTGGTTTTATTCACATCCCGCAGTCTACGTAATAATACTGCCAATTTTCGGTATTTTCTCGGAAATTTTTCCAGTTTACGCCAGAAAGCCGTTATTTGGATACAGAGTAGTTGCCGTATCATCCCTCATTATTACAGGGTTGAGTGCAGTTGTTTGGGTTCACCACATGTTTGCTAGTGGAACACCAAACTGGATGCGAATGCTATTCATGTTTTCGACGATGTTAATTTCCGTCCCCACTGGCATTAAAGTATTTGCTTGGGTAGCAACGGTTTGGGGTGGTAAACTCCGACTTGACACTCCAATGCTATTTGCACTGGGTGGCTTAGTAATGTTTGTATTTTCAGGTATTACAGGTATTATGCTTGCCGCAGTACCCGTTGATATTCATGTTAATAACACCTATTTTGTCGTCGGTCACTTCCACTACGTTATATACGGCGCCACTGTCATGGGAGTGTATGCTGCTATATACCACTGGTTCCCTAAAATGACCGGACGGATGTACTACGAAGGATTAGGAAAACTACACTTTGCATTAACATTTATTGGCGCCAATCTTAACTTTTTTCCAATGCACCCGTTAGGTTTACAAGGAATGCCACGTCGGGTAGCTTCATACGACCCAGAGTATGCATTTTGGAATGTGATAGCTTCTTTAGGAGCATTTTTACTAGGAATGTCCACACTACCATTCATCTTAAACATGGTAAGTTCCTGCGTAAACGGTAAATTAGCAGGTGATAACCCTTGGAGAGCAATAGGTTTAGAGTGGTTAATTTCCTCACCTCCACCAGTCGAAAACTTTGAAGAACTCCCCATAGTTATCTCAGAACCATATGGTTATGGTAAAAATGAACCACTCGTAGAAAACGGCGCCAATCTTAAATAACCTCTTTTCTCTGTGAACTCTGCGTCTCTGTGGTAAATAAATCTTTTTTCCTCACCACAGAGACACAGGGGACACAGAGAGTAACTAAAAAGTAATATAAAAATGGAAACAACAGCATCAGAACATATTCAGCATTCCCACGACTCTGAAGCAAATAGCATGTTTGGCTTCATCGTGTTTCTACTTTCCGAAAGCGTTATTTTCTTAAGTTTGTTCGCAGGATATATAGTCTACAAAACAACAACAACAAACTGGTTGCCTACAGGTGTAGAAGGATTAGAAATTAAAGAACCTGGAATAAATACAGTCATTCTTGTAACCAGCAGTTTTGTTATATATATAGCCGAACTTTTCCTCGCACGTAAAAACCTTTGGGGTTTTCGCGCGTTTTTACTTCTCACAATGATGATGGGAAGTTATTTTCTATACGGTCAAGCAGTCGAATGGCAAGGACTGAATTTTGGGTTTACATCTGGAGTATTTGGTGGAACGTTTTATTTACTCACAGGTTTCCACGGACTGCACGTTTTCACAGGTGTTTTATTACAGTTCATGGTCTTAATTCGTTCTTTTATTCCTGGTAACTACGATAAGGGTCACTTTGGTGTTGCAGCAACTTCGCTATTTTGGCACTTCGTCGATGTAATTTGGATTATTTTGTTTAGCTTAATTTATTTGTGGCAATAGGAAACTTATATGATTATCGATGACCAATATTATGATGTGATTATAGTTGGTACAGGCGCCGGTGGTGGAACGATAGCACAAAAACTGGCGCCAACTGGTAAGAAAATTCTGATTTTGGAAAGAGGTGGTTTTTTAGCTCCCGAAGAACAACTTCAAGGTGGCGAAGTTTTTAAAAAAGAACGTTATCGTGCTAACGAAGAATGGTACGATAAAGATGGTGAGCCGTTTTTTCCTCAAACTAGTTACTCGGTCGGTGGTGACACCAAGACTTACAGTGCTGAACTGTTACGAATGCGAGAAAAAGATTTTGAGCAGGTACAGCACCAAGATGGTATTTCTCCTGAATGGTCAATCAAATATAAAGACTTGGCGCCATATTACAACGAAGCTGAAAAGCTTTATAATGTCGGTGGTCAAACTGGAGAAGACCCTACCGAACCACCTCGCACTCAAGAATATTTACATCCAGCAGTAAATCACGAACCTCAAGTTCAAGAAATTTGCAATATAGTATCCAAACAAGGATTAAATCCATCGCATCTACCTTTAGAGGTAAATCAAGATAGCGATACCAGACCAGGAATTGCAACCGTCAAAAACTATCCTAACGTCACCCTTAAAACCGACGCATTTGTAAGCTTTCTACATACTAGCCCCAGCGGAAGAGAAATTAAAGCAGTCGAAGCGCAAATAGGTACACAATCATATTTATTTTTCGCCCATATTGTTATTCTAGCTTGCGGCGCCGTCAACTCGGCAGCATTACTATTGCGTTCATACAACGAAAAACACCCTCACGGACTAGCGAACAGTTCCGACCAAGTGGGACGCAATTTTATGAAACACTTAATGACATCTATAGTACAACTACGTCCCACAACAAATTCGGGTATATTTCCCAAAACAGTTTGTATCAATGATTTTTACTGGGGAGATAAAAACTTTCCCTTCCCAATGGGCAGTATTCACAACACAGGTGGTCTTCTTCAAAATGTTATGTTTGCAGAATCTCCACCTTTATTATCTGGTTTAGCCAAGCTTATGCCTGGTTTCGGTTTACGACAACTAGCCATTCGTTCTATAGGATGGTGGCTACAAACCGAAGACCTACCAGACCCAAACAACCGAGTTAGACTAAAAAACTCAAAACTCTATCTCGAATATACCCCTAACAACACCGAAGCACACGACCGTTTGATTTATCGCTGGTTAGATACACTCAAAACAGTAGACCGTACAATGAATAATCCCTTATCACGCGGTACTTATCCCCGTGCTGAGGCGCCTTTAAATGTAATTGCACACCAGTCAGGTACATGTCGCTTTGGTGAAGACCCTAAAACATCTGTTCTTAACCTCAACTGTCGCGCGCACGATGTCAATAACTTATATATTGTTGATGCCAGCTTCTTCCCATCCAACCCAGCAACCAGTCCCTCGCTAACAGTAATTGCAAATGCTCTCAGAGTCGGAGAACATTTAATTACAAATATATAACCTTGTAATCTTGTGGGTTGGGCAGGAAAGCCCGACCTTGACACCACTTTACTAAATAAGTTAAATTAATTTATAACAAACGTTCGATATAATAAATGCGATTATGCAAACACATCAGCAAGCTTTTGAGAGTGTAATATCAATACAAGATTTAAACCATTATTTTGGGGAAGGCGCCTTACGTAAGCAAGCATTATTTGATATAAATTTGGAAATCAATAAAGGTGAAATAATCATCATGACGGGGCCTAGTGGTTCTGGAAAGACGACGCTGTTAACGTTGATGGGTGGTTTGCGTTCAGCGCAGTCGGGTAGTTTGAGGATATTGGAACAAGAGATATGCGGCGCCAGTAAAAAGCAGTTAACTTCGTTACGTCGTAATATTGGCTATATATTCCAAGCGCATAATCTGATGACATTTTTAACGGCAAAAGAAAACGTGCGGATGTCATTAGAGTTGCACTCGGAGTACCTAGACCAAGATATAGATGCTTTAGCTGTGAATATGTTAGAGATGGTAGGCTTAGGTAATCGTGTTGATTATTATCCCGAAAGTTTATCGGGAGGGCAAAAGCAGCGTGTAGCAATCGCGCGGGCATTAGCGAGTCATCCTAAAATAGTACTAGCAGATGAACCAACAGCCGCGTTAGACAAAAAATCGGGACGTGATGTCGTAGAACTGATGCAAAAACTCGCCAAAGAACAAGGCTGTACAATTTTGTTAGTCACCCACGACAACCGTATTTTAGACATTGCCGACAGAATTGTATATATGGAAGACGGCAAGCTGGTTAGTGATGGTATTGATGCCGCAGCCAAAGTTAAATAAATTATCTTGCTTTGTAGAATAAGCTATGCTATACTTAACAAGTTGCGAAAAATTCGGACGTATAGCTCAGTTGGTTAGAGTACATCCTTGACATGGATGGGGTCACTGGTTCGAATCCAGTTACGTCCATAAATTTATACCTTAATATATGTCATGCTGAGGAACGTTAACGAAGTTTTCCCGAAGGGTAGCATCTGTACATTAACTAATTATTTGTCACTGTCCAAACTTCAGTACTAACTGTTTTAAAGTAGTGTATAATACTAGCTACTGCCGCTTACTGAGGTTATTTTCTAGCTCGGCGCCACCCCAAGCAAATATTTGATACAAACTTGACTGTATAGTAGTTAAAATAACACATAAGTACTTATCGTTTATAAAGGTTTGTGTCAGTACTAACTATCTATCAACGTTTAGATGCACTTCTGCCCAAGTTGCAAGACCCTCGTTTGTTAAAAAATCGTGGTATTGGCAACGAGATTGGCACCTTAGATTTTATTTTCATCTAAACAGAAATATTTGTTACCAGGCACCGAAACTGTTGTTGGAAACTTTATAAGATGTGGAAGAATATCTAGTTATATCTAGTTACATATTTACTTATAAACCCAACTCTACTATGAACCGCAGTGCTATTAAAAACTTTGCCATTTGGGCACGTCGCTACCTTCGCGAACAAGTAACCGCGCGCGCGACCCAGTACGGTATTACACGCAACAACATCATAGAAGCACAAGCGGTTACAGGGAGCAATGTATTAAGTGTAACATTGTATTACAATGCGTCCATTTTACCCAAATTAGTGTTTTGGTACGACCCTGAGCAATAATTTACCAGTGTCTTCAACGAACTGCAACTCGACGGCGCCGAAAAAATCCAACTCGCTGATACCCCTTTTACTGTAAAATATAGTTTACTATCCAACAGCCCAACCAAAATTTTCTACTATACGCACCATTTGCCGAACCAGACCCCCAAGATAACTGGTTGTTTGATATTCAAAAAAGCGGTTTAACTTTCTCTACAGACCCCGCTGCTTTAATATATGCTGATTTAGGGTTACGTCAGCGTCGTTTAGAACAGGTCATCAACTCACATCTAAAATTCTTCAGTAACCGCAAGCGCAAAGAAGCTTTGGAGGCAATGCGAATTTCTCCTGATAGCGATGAACGCGCGTTGCTTATCGCTATGCTTTCGGTTATTGTGCGTTTAAAGGTGCCCGATGCTGGTTTGGTTATTCGTCGTGTGCTAATGGCTGGTTTATTAGAGTCAGATAATACGCTTTGGTCAGAAATAGAAAATTTTGTCTCCGCAGAAGCATTTTGGGAAATAGTTCAAGAATATACTGACTTTCCCAAACAAAACCCCAGTTTAAACAAGTTATTTGTTCATTTACTCGTTACCCACTTCGATAAATCACTACGCGGCGCCATTCCCAAAAAGTTAGTAAACTTAGTTATAGTCCCTGGACAACGTGCTTATGCTTTTATGTTCCTACACAAAAGAAGATGTTCGTGATGCGCTAGTTTACGCAATGCGAGTTCGACGACGAGTCAAGGAACAACTTAAAAAAATTGGCGGGATGGAATTTTACGATGTCCATTTTAGCTACATTCGTAAAAGACGATGTTCCCGCAGAACTAAGAAAAGAATAGTGTATCTACGAATATCAGTATTACCAGTAGCAATTAACTTAACGTAATCGGATGGTACTTGGGTAAGCCGTTTAAATATTGTAGAGAGCGCGCGTGTACGCGAAACTTGAGAGCGTAATTGAAACAAATCTTCTACCAAAACAGAGTAACGAATATCATTCTCAGTCGCTCCTTGATGCATCAACGAAAGCTTCCGTTACAGTTTCCGTCAACGCAAAAGCATGATTAGTACGAGCAGCATAAGCGGTTTCGGTCATAGTGAAAAACAAAAGCTCAGATGCAAACACACAGATAATGACAGTTTATACTATGAACGACAAGCTTCTACCAAAAAGGCGCCGCAACCAACTGTATAATGCGAACCACCACGGCGCCGTTCTTCTCCTGGTACGCCTTCAGTATAAACACTAGGGGTAATATGTTAAAAATTGTATGGTGGGCAGTGCCCACCTTACCACACAGGCAAGGATGCGTATGTTACAACCTCTTAAAATATTCCTTAAGCGGTATATGTAGACATGGGCGATGCATATAGAATAGTATGCTAACCTCGTGTAATTAGTCTACATCGCTTTTTAGCATATTACGCGATGCGAATTTATGGTAATTCGCTTTTAATTGGGAGAGTAGCTGTGAGTCGAATTTTGTTACTCCTAGATGATAGACAAAACAGGCACCTGTTAGTGAATACTTTGGCACAAACCAATGAAATAGTGGCGCCAGAAGGGTTATCTAGTAAGGAATTAGAAAAGTTAATACAGCAACCCTTTGATTTATGTATTTTGTGCAGCGTGATGTTAAAACGCTATCGTCAAGCACTACACGCACGTAAAGAAGCTGAATATCCCATTGTTTTACCATATTTACTTGTTATTACCCAAAAGCAGCTAAGAATAATAAATTATAATTCGCTACACAGTATAGATGAGCTAATTACAATACCAATAGTGAAACGTGAGTTGCTTTTGAGAGTAGAAGTTTTATTGAGGTCACGCTTGTTATCGCAGCAGATGCATACAGCAAATAAAAAGCTATTAATGGAAATTGAACAGATACGCTGTTTGGAAACAGATATTCGTTCATCTTTAGAACGTGAACGTACATTAAATGAACTAAAGTCTCGGTTTGTGTCGATGGTGTCGCATGAGTTTCGTTCACCCTTACAAGTCATTTTATCTTCTTCGCAAATCATTGAGCAGCATGGTGATAGGCTTTCTTTAGAAAAAAAACAGCAGTTTTTTCAACATATTAAAGCTAATGTTAAGAAAATGAATCAATTGTTAAATAATGTTTTAACGATTGGTGAGGTTGATTTAAAAATGTTGAAAGCGGATATTAAGCCAATTAACTTATCTGATTTTTCGCGTGATTTAATTGAAGAAATTTGCCTCACATCAGAACAGCATCGCAAAATTGCATTTAAGTTTTATGGTGGTTATAACGATGTATATGTTAATGAAAATTTAATTCGTCACATTCTCATTAACTTGCTTTCTAACGCAGTTAAGTATTCATCTCCTGAAAACGACATTAATTTTACTTTACGTTGTCAAGATGGTGAAGCGATTTTTACAATTCAAGACAAAGGTATTGGTATTCCTCGCGAAGATAAAGAAAAACTATTTGGTTTATTTCAACGTGCTAGCAATGCTAAAGATATTCCTGGTACAGGGTTAGGACTTGCTATTGTGAAAAAATGTGTTGATTTGTATGCTGGTTCACTTGAACTAGAAAGTGAAGTAGGCGCCGGAACAACAGTGACGGTAAAATTACCAATACCTCAACCCGCACCTGTTTATCGATAGGGCGCCTAAATGACTCTAGAATCATTAAGGTTCAATAAGCTTAAAGCCCCAAGGCTTGATGACGCTGAGAGCTATTTCTCGGTCTATACCTTCATATACTTCCCATTCGGAGTTTTTGTCTTTGGGATGTCCCTCACCAACGTGACCTGCAACTTTGATAATGGGCAAACCAGCTAAACGGTTACGCTCCATTTCCTTTGTAAGTGGTAATTTAATTATATGACCTCTAAACTTGGAGGTGCTTTCTTTGGCTACAACTTCACGAACGAGACAGATATCACCAGCAGTTCCCCAAGTAGTTTCGTAAATGTAAAGGAACGATATATAGGTTTTTGGTTTAATGGCTCTTCTAAGAACTTCCATTATATATAATCCTGAAATGAGGCACGAAATATATTTTCATAATAAATACTAGCAGATTGTTACTGTCTCCGCCTCTTGGTTTCTGCCTGTATTTTAAATTACTTATGAAAAAAGGCTAGTTTTGAGGCTAGCCATTTTAAATATTAATGATTGAAATCTGGATTAAATATCTAAGTCCATTAGATTAAGTTTAGAACCGTAAGTTTCAATAAATTCACGGCGTGGTTGTACTCTATCGCCCATTAATATTGTAAAGATACGGTCGGCTTCAGCAGCATCCTCGATTTCTACTTGTTTCAAAGTTCGAGATTCAGGGTTCATCGTCGTTTCCCATAATTGTGCTGGCATCATTTCACCCAACCCTTTGAAACGCTGGATATTGAAGTTAGCGTTTTCTGGGAACTGACTGATAATTTGGTTTTTCTCTCGGTCGCTGTAGCAGTAATAGTGATTGCGTCCACGTTCTATTTTATATAGGGGTGGACATGCAATATATACGTGCCCTTGTTCAACCAAAGCGCGCTGGTATCGGTAGAAGAACGTTAGTAGTAAAGTACGGATGTGCGCCCCATCTACGTCAGCGTCAGTCATAATTATTACACGATGATACCGTAATTGTGCTACATCGAAGTCTTCGCCTTTTACGCCCAAACCAAGAGCAGCAATTAACGATTGAACTTCATTGTTCTTATAAATTTTGGCATCGTCAGTTTTTTCAATGTTAAGAATTTTACCTCTTAATGGTAGAATGGCTTGGAAACGTCTATCACGTCCTTGTTTAGCGCTGTTGTGGACAAATACACCGCTTGCCAAAGCAAAGTTATGGCTATTTGGCACTTCAATATCGTAAACATCCATTTTTTCTTCGAGACGTTCGACTTTGACGATGCGGTGGTTGTAGTTCATTACTGCTTGTTTTGCGTAATATTCCTCTCCTTTGAAGTAACGCTCACAGAAGGTTTTCCAAGATAATAAAGATTTATCCTTTAATCGGCGCCGATAGTCGTCGTAAACTTCAGGGTCTATCCAATTAGTTTGTCTGTAAACTTCTCTCAAAGCACCCATCGTTTTGATGTAGTAAGTTTTGTTAAGTGCCTCACGACGACTTAATCTATAATTACAACTCTTCCATTGCTCCTTCGTTTTCTCCCGGCGCCATGCTAATAACTCTTCGTTTTGCCATTGTACCTTCGCTAAATCTGAAAGTACTTTGCGAGCTTCAGGATTATTGGCATAATAGTCACGTACACGCTCTGACTGCTTAAGTCGGTTAGCTTCGTCACTCCAGTATTCTTGCTGCGCGCGGTTTAGTTGCTCACTGTTTTCTTGGCGATAAGCTTCATTAGTATCATAAAACTCACGCCATTTTTGCACCATGAACTCTTTGTACGCTTCATCTTCCCACTGCGCTTTTGCTTGTTCGGAAAGAATTTTACGTGTGTCCTCACGCTGCATCCGCTCGCTCATAAAAGCACGAAACTCAGGATTCATATGAGCTTGGCGACTTTTTTCGATTACATCTGGTCTATGTAAAGTTTTTTCAAGATGTGCGCGATGCAATGCTAAGTGGTCTTCGGGTTTCATCCGAAGAATATTAGTAGGGTTATTGTTACGCTTATTAAAATCAACGTGATGACGATGGCATTTACCCTTGGCGCCGTAAACACCGTGTTCCAGGTTATAGAAGTCAGCGAGCAAATGCGTGTAAATCCAATTGTCTTTTAAAGGGTTCCACGCCATTTCATAGCCATTAAGCCCTTGTCCACGCTCATTCTTCTTAGATATGTCCCGATATAAAGGCATCAGCGAGTCTTCAGGAGTTAACTTTTCTGCTGCCTTGTAACTACCATCCCGTAACATAAAAGGATGGTCTGGAGTGCAAATTAGTTCCTCTCCGTTATCAAGCGTTACCTTCACTACTTCCGTATTACTCTTGGTCTTACGTGCATTAATTATACGCTCTACACCTATGTTACCACTTTCACGGATAGTATAGCAATAGTTCTGTATCCCTTGCTCCTGCTCGTTTATTATCTCTTCTATCGTTAAATGGCGCCCATCCGTAAGTGCAATTTTTGTGTATAAATCCCAACAGCCACCCGCTGAATCGCCTTCCACCAAATATATCTCTGATTCGGCTGGGTCACGGCTGCTGCAATCGGCTAATTTACCGGGTAAAGGGGATGATTCGAGTACAGATTTGCGGCGTACTAACTCACGTGCGTGACGTGCAGCTTCAGCAGCTTTAAAGGCTTGAATAGCTTTATCTAATATTGAATCAGCAATACCAGGATGAAATTCTAAGTACTCACTAAGAACTTCTCCAACAAGAGACTCAACGATACCACGAACTTCAGTGTTACCAAGCTTAGTTTTTGTTTGCCCTTCAAACTCAGGTTCAGGTACTTTTACAGAAATAACAGCCGTCAAACCTTCGCGAACGTGTTCACCACTAAGGTTAGACTCGTTTTCCTTAATCTTGTTGCGTTTGCGGGCAACACTGTTCATTGTCCGGGTTAATACTGCTTTTAAACCCTCAAGGTGTGTACCACCATCAACGGTACGAATGTTATTGGCAAAACCCAGGACATTATCTGAGTAAGCATCAGTACACCATTGTAAAGCGACTTCGACTTGAACGTTATTACGCTCGGCTTGCACAAAGATAATTTCTTCGTGTAAAGCTTGTTTGTCAACGTTCATGTACGCGACATATTCACGAATACCACCTTTGTACTCGTAAACTTCGACTTTTGGAGTTTCACTTTTTATTAACTCCAAACGGTTGTCAGTAAAAGTAATTTTGACACCCGCATTCAAATACGCCAACTCTCGCAGGCGCCCAGATAGGGTAATATAATCAAACTCGGTACCAGTTTGAAAAATAGTGTCATCGGGCTTGAACTGAATAGCAGTACCAGTGCGGGCTTCTTTCAAAGCCTGTATTTTTAAATCTGTTTGTGGAATTCCGCGTTCGTAGCGCTGAGTGTGTACTTTCTTATCACGCCAAACAGTCGCTTCCAACCACTCAGATAAAGCGTTAACAACCGAAACACCAACCCCGTGAAGTCCTCCAGATACCTTATAGCCACCACCACCAAACTTACCACCCGCGCCAAGCACAGTCAGTACAGTTTCCAGTGCTGATTTTCCAGTTTTAGTCATGGTATCAACTGGAATACCTCGACCGTCATCTTGCACCCGACACGAACCATCGGCGTTTAACTCAACCTCAACAGTAGTACAATGACCAGCCAAAGCTTCATCAATCGAATTATCTACCACCTCATACACTAAGTGGTGCAATCCGCGCGTTCCGGTTGTACCTATATACATACCTGGTCGTTTGCGGACATGTTCCAGACCTTCCAAAACCTGTATCTGATCGGCGCCGTAATCTGTCGTCATGAAAATTTTCCGATATGAGTGGGAATAAAATCACTTAAATAGCGATTTAGTCAAAATCACTTCAAGATTCTAGCACAAAAGCCTTAATGACGACCGTAGGGCAATTTGATAGTGATTTTATTAAGGGGGTACACCCCACCTCTATTAACTCATCGATTGCCTTGATATTTTCGTCGCATCAACCAGTAGCGCTCTTGACTATATCTATTATAGTAAATTTGTATTAAATAAGCAGCTATTGCCTATTCTACGTAATAAATTGGAATAAAAGAGCAGAATATTAAATTTTAGCTAAAATTTAAGGATTGATTAACGAATTACTGTAAGTTAAACAGAGCGCATAAATATTTTGTTCTCAAAGATTATCCCATAGTTTGCGTAGATTTTGCATTATGACCGAATTCAAATTAATAGTCATATGTGGTGCAACAGCGACTGGGAAATCTGGCTTGGCGTTAGAATTAGCAACACGACTCAACACCATAATTATTAGTGCAGACTCACGTCTAGTTTACCGTGAGTTTGATATTGGTACCGCCAAACCCACACCATCAGAGCTTGCAATGGTACCCCACTATATGATTGATATCTGCGACCCACTTGACACAATGACAGTTGCAGATTATCAAGACCAAGTTCACAACTTAATACAAACCTTTAAAGAAACAACCCCTCTCTTAGTCGGTGGTACAGGTTTATATATAAAATCAATCGTACAGGGTATGAAAATACCAAGAGTGGCGCCGAACAATAACTTAAGAACCCAACTAGTAGAAACATTCACTCAAAGTCAACTATACGCAATGCTGCTGCAAGTAGACTCAACTGCCGCATCAAAAATCCATCCTAACGACTCAGTACGAACCCTTAGAGCATTAGAAGTATTTTATATTACAGGTATACCAATATCAAAACAACAAGGAGAAAACCCTCCTTCCTACCCCATCCTGCAAATAGGTTTAGATAGCAACCCTACGCATTTAACACAGCGCATTACTCAACGTACCGAAAAAATGATAGAAGACGGATTTATAGCAGAAGTCGAATATTTATCTTCTAAATACGGCGCCGACCTACCACTATTGAATACACTAGGCTATCAAGAAATTCGACAATACTTAGCAGGCAAAATTCCTCTGTCAAGAGCTAAAGAGTTAACAGTACTACACACCCGACAATTTGCCAAAAGACAACGAACATGGTTTCATGCATATCCAGAAATTGAATGGTTTGACATTCAATCACCTAACCTCGATGAGCAAATATGGCAGAGAGTACAAAAATTCTTATGAATATTATAACATTAATCTCTATTAGTCTTAACTTGCTAGCATTTATATTAGCTTGTTTCTTGACCATTAAAAACGGAGGAATAGATTATTGGCGCCAAAAACTTTCTAATATAAACATCTCTAATATATCAGATGTACACAACCCACCATATTACATACATAAAACGAGTCAATTTGAAATATTGCCAATAAAACTTAACACAATAATTTTTCTTGGAGACAGTATAACCGATGAAGGAGAATGGACAGAGTTGTTAGAAAAGCCGAACATTCAGAACCGTGGTATATCTGGTGACACCACAGAGAGAATATTAAGGCGCCTAGATACAATTATCAAAAATTATCCCAAACAAATATTTCTCATGGTTGGTATTAATGACTTACACATGCTCAAAAAAACAGTGGAAGCAACAGTAGAGGGGTATAAAAAAATCTTAAACCAGTTTCGAGAAAAATTACCTAACACTCAAGTGTATATTCAAAGCGTCTTACCTGTGAACAATAATATCTACTTGTATTGGGCAGATAACCAGAAAGTTATAGACTTGAATAAAGAGTTACAAAACTTAGCACTACAGTATAACTATAAATATATAGATATACATTCTCATCTATTAGATACACAGCAACAACTCGGCGCCGAGTTTACGAGTGATGGACTACATTTAAATGGGAAAGGGTATTTAATTTGGAAAAAAGTTATAAAGGACAGTTTGTAATCTGTCCTACAAAATAACATAGATATTATACCGAATCGTTATTGAACGTTAAATAGCGTGTTATTATAATATCTTTTCATCAAGCTTTCATAAGTTTTTGTAATTTTGGCTTGCTCCGTTTGTCGGTCAGCCAATTTGATGATAAATATAAATGGCACAAAAAATAAAACTAAGCCTAAAAATGCACCTAACCCAATCACCAAAAAGCAAGCAATCAACCCATAAATTAACTGTGATGTATAATTAGTCGCAGGTGCCGCTGTTACATCACCACAACCTTCTAAGTTACGATACATATATGATTGGGTTAAAAATAAAAAATACACTTAACATCGTTATCATATCCTCTTACCTAGGGGAGACAGTGTTAAAAAGCTAACAAGTATTAAAAATTATAGTTTTGTGCGCCATTGGCGCACAAAACAAAATATGTGTGTAATAAATAAATTATGTTTACCCGTAGTCGTCGTAACCTAGCTTACTTGTTTGCTCTGCCAATGGGTAGTATCCTTGTTGTCTTTGCAGGGGTTGCTTATTATTTGGGAGTTGAGCAGGAACTAAAGGTATTTGATGAGACTTTGTTCAATAGAGCTAAAGCTGTTGTAAATCAAGCGCGTTACTCTGGAGGCGCCTTACAATATAACTTAGATAGCTCTGTACTCTTAAATGGTGATTCTAAGGATATACGCTTATATGATAGTCAACGCGAATTAATTGAGCATCGTGGAAAAAAAGCGGAGCGTGTATTACTTGTATCCCCAGGTTTTCGGACGATATATATAAGTCAAACAAAACAGCGTTTGAGACAAGCAACGCTGGCAGTTCACAAAAATAAATATTTATTGATTGGATATATACAAATAAATGCTCCATTAACATCGCTAGAAGAAAGACTCAATCGTTATAGATTGTTTTTAGCTGTTGGTGTACCTATTACTTTTATCATCATTGGAATAACAGGATGGTATTTGGGGGGACTAGCGATGCAACCAACTCGTCGAGCTTACGAGCAGTTACAACGCTTTACTGCTGATGCTTCTCATGAACTACGGGCGCCTATTGCTGCAATGTTAAGTAATGCCCAAGTTGCCCTCATACCACCATACGACGAAACCGAGCAACAATTTAGATTACAGAATATCATCAAAACAGCCAAGTCTATGAGTAGCTTGGTTAGTAACTTACTATTTTTATCACGCCATGAAGGCACCTTAAATTTAGATAGCTTACCCAATGTCAACCTTGTTGAAGTCTTAAAAACACTCGAAAAAGAATATCAATTTCAAAATAATCATTCTAATCTAACAGTACAACTACCAGAAAAACCCATATATATCAAAGCCGATGCTGATTTATTAAAACACGCTGTTATTAACCTGCTAGATAACGCCTTTAAATATACTCCCAATCATAAAATAGTAGAATTAAAACTATTATCACAGCCACACGGCGCCATTATCGAAGTCAAAGATAACGGTATCGGTATTCCCCAAGAAGACTTGCCGCATATATTTGAAAGATTTTACCGTGTGGACAAAGCTAGAACTAGAAACTCAGGAGGGTTTGGTTTAGGGTTAGCAATAGTCAAGCAAATAGTACAAGCGCATCAAGGAAAAATAACAGTAAATAGCATTGTAGAGAATGGTTCTACTTTTCAAATTAAATTACCCATAGCATAAAATGTAGCACAGGCTTTCTGGCCTGTGCTTTAATTATATTGTTGAAACCCAATCTTTAATAAGTGCATTCACTTGGTCTGGTATTTCGTCATGAGGACAGTGACCAGCATTTAGAAAATGTTCGCTTAAATTTGGGTAATAACGACGAAACTGTTTAGAGCGTTCGCGAGCATTCATCCAAGTGTCAGCTTCTCCCCATAATATAAGTAATGGGCAAGTTAATTGTTTTAATAAGATATCAACCTTTTCGCCTTGGGGAGTGCTGAACATCGAAGCGAAAACATCAAAGGCGCCTTCATCACACGATGGACGATATATATCTTCTACTAATTGGTCGGTGATAGCACTTTTATCGAGATATACTTTTTCAAGGGTTTGTCGAATTACCCAACGCTGACGTGAGTATTGAAACATCAAAAATTGAGCAAATGGCTGTTTGAATATTAACTTTGCAATATCTCCAAACAATTTTTGCACCATATCAGGTTGTTTGGGCGGTTGAATTTCGCTTTGTACAGCTTCGCTTTGTGAAGATGACTGAGTATCACTAAATGGCCCAGCACTGTTAAGTAGTATTAACCCCGCTGCTGCATCTGGACGCTGTGCAGCTAGACATAAAGAAGCATAACCACCAAGTGAGTTACCAGCAAGAACAGCTTTATTACCAATAACCTGGGTAATAAAATCATAAAGTTGGTCACGCCACAAATTACCGCTATACTCTAACTTAGGTTTAGCCGACCTACCATAACCAAGTAAGTCGATAGCATATACCTCATAGCTACGCGAAAGCTCTGCGATATTTTTGCGCCAATGGTCAGTAGAGGCGCCGAAACCATGTACTAATAATAAAGCTGGTTGTCCAACACGTTTTTCTCCAGCTTGGACATAATAAACATTATGTCCTCGCCATTGCCAATACTTGCCAGGAATAGAAGAGGTAGGATATACCGTAGCTGCCTGCATAATTAAGAAATGTAAAGTCACCTTTAACAATCTTAAACTTTTTAGACTACAGGCAAGATACGGAATAACACACCTTGCATGGAGAGTTTATCGCAAATTAGCAGGAACCTCTTTAGGAATAGTCCAGAAGTAAACCGTCCGACCATTAACGTTAGCAGTTTGCTCAGGTTTCCAGTCACCCATATCAAAAGCGTGAGAAACTATACGAGTACCTGGTTTAAGCTGTTTAAACAACTGTGGTCGCAATTTGACATTAAGTTCTGGTAGCAAATATAGTGTCACTACCGTAGCTTTGCTGAAATCACTTTTAAATAAATCTTGTTGAAGGAACGTAACCTTATCGCTTACACCTTCTTTTTTCGCATTTGCGTTAGCTTCTTTAATACGTTCGGGGTCAATATCTATACCAGTTCCCCTAGTGCCAAACCTTTTTGCCGCAGTAATAGGAATTCTACCATCACCGCTGCCAAGGTCAAACAAAATATCATTTTTTCCGACTTTAGCCATTTCTAACATTTTGTCTACAACCTCTGGTGGTGTTGGTACATAAACCACATCAGGGGTACGTTCTTTAGGCTTTAGAGGCGCCGTCTGCTGTACTTCTTGTGCATTTGTTGTAGGCGCCTGAGCTACGTTTTTTGAGTCAACTTGTTGTGTGCAGCTAGCTAAAAGTAAGCTACTTACACCTAAAGTTGCGAGTAAAGTTCTGAACATAATGTTTGATAAGGGGGGAAAAGGTCAAAATGAATTATTGCTTATTACCTAAAAGCAATATGGGAACTCCAGTTAACAAGACCAAAACACCGACAGTACCGCCTATACCCGTATAGTTAATGCTGGAGTACAGCAAGTAGGCACACGTGGCACAAAATAGTAGAGGGATAATGGGATAAAGCGGTACCTTGAAAGGACGTTCAATTTCTGGCTCACGATGACGCAGTACGAATAAGGCAATACCAGACAGAAGGAAAAAGAACCAAAATACTGGCGCCGTATATTCGACCATTGTCTTAAAGCCGTTACGAGTTATGGCGCCAAGTATTATAAGTAAAAGAGCGATGCCAGCTTGTACCAAGAGAGCATTCGCAGGTGTACTCTTACTACTCCAGCGACCAAGGAAAGCAAATTTACGAAAATCTTGTCCAAGTGCATAATTACTGCGGGCGCCTGTAAAGATAGTGGCGTTTGCCGCACCCAATGCAGAAACAGCAATTAGAAAACTGAGAAACTTCGCTCCGCCTTCACCTAAAGCACGACGCATCAAATCAGCAGCAGGTGCCTTAGAATTTGCCATATCTACCATACCCAAACCGTGCAAATATGCCAGATTAATTAATAGATAGATAACTGTGATGATGGCGATACTTCCTAATAATACCTTTACCATATTACGCCGTGCGCCGCGTACCTCCGCAGAGAGATATGCAGCTTCATTCCATCCACCGTAAGTTAGCAATACAAACACCATTGCTAACCCAAAAGTAGTAGTTTGGTCAGGAGCAGGTGCCGTACTTGCTCCTTCGGCAGTAGCAAAAAAAATACCAACACCAATAACAAGCAATAAACCTAAAACTTTCGCAGCAGTCAGAAGATTTTGTGTCCATCTACCTGAATTAATGCCTATAACGTTTAAAAACGTCAGCACTACAACCGCCAAAACAGCATAAATATCCGCAGAATATTCTCCTAAAGGTAAAAGCTGTGCAGTATAATCTCCAAACACAAAACCTAGCAAAGCTATTGAACCCGTTTGAACAACCGCCATACGTGCCCAAGCAAATAGAAATGCCAGCTTGTCACCAAATGCGCGATGTATGTAATGATAAGTCCCACCCGCATGGGGGAATGTAGTTGCTAACTCCGCATAACACAAGGCGCCGACTAAAGACATTATTCCACCCAGCAACCAAGCAGTTAGTGCAACTTGTGCATTTGCTGTATTAGCCGCAACTAAAGCAGGTGTCTCGAAAATGCCTACACCAACAACCATTCCCACTATCAAAGCGCCCGCATCAACAGTAGAAAGCGTTGGCTTTGGAGTAGATATTTCTGACTCAGACAGTGTAGTTTTTGATGCCATAACATTTATTGGGATGGTTTTACTGATAACGCTCAGATACAGCAGAAACTCTAGTATTATTCAAATTTTAATAATCAATACGTTTTTATTTATATACATTTTTCAACAAATGGGTGTGTATAAAAAAATAGCACCAGTGCCAGTGTTTGCTTGACAGGTCAAGACATACTCATACGTTCGTACATTATCAAGTATTCAAAACTTTGATAAATCCCCCATGAAAGTTTTATGAAAACATTTTAATAATTTCTTTATATATTTTGCGAAGTTTTTTTATTCAAATAAATATTACTTTAGGAGGATGCGTTTTTAAAATACCTTATATATTACATCACGTGCCAAAATAGAATGATATCATGTCCGGTTGATTACCCGCCCCGGTAGAGACGTTACATGTAACGTCGATACATCGTTTTTATTACGGTTATGCTAGCGGACATGATATGAGTAGTAAACACATAACAACACTATGCATATCGACTCTGAAAACCATGCCCGACTCACTTGTGAAGTCGAATCAACAATAAAAGTGATAGGAGGACGTTGGAAAGTTTTGATTATTCGTGAACTAATGACAGTCAAACGCTTTGGCGAACTACAGCGCGCGTTACCTGGAATAACTCAAAAAATGTTGACTCAACAACTGCGCGAACTCGAAGACGACGGTATTGTTAGGCGCCAAGTTTACCCACAAATCCCGCCAAAAGTAGAATATTCGTTAACACCGCTCGGAGAAACGCTCAAACCCCTCCTCTATGCAATGCACGAATGGGGTGTAAAATATTTACAACAAAAAAATCAATAACTATATAATTTATATCAATTCTCCAAACCTTCCAAATATTCAATTGCTGCATCTAACTGAGATGGATACCCTTGAGAAAAACTTTCAAACCAAAGTCCCTCTGGAGAAAGCGGTTCTAACTCAGATAACCAAACTTGCGCTTGCTGCTTTAAAGCATCATGCTTTTTCTGCCGCTCCTCTAACACACGAATACGCTCTGCTTCAAGTTCTTGCTGTCGTTGTAACTCTACTGCTAAATCTTTCTCATCAAAATCAGCTTTGACATCAGCCAACAGTTTATCTAGACCAATCGGTTTATCTGATGATACAACATTATTAAATGTACGTATGTTCGGACGCTGTGATTGAGATTGTGATTTAGGCGCCTGTGTGTATTCGTTCTGAATTTCAGCCAGTAGCTTATCAATTTCATCCATAATGGTGATGAATATTATTTATTTAAAAGATATTGAGTGCTATTCATCACTATAACCAAAGAAACCCGGTTTATAAGTGTTTCTCAGATTTGACATAACTTTACATTCCTTGCCAAATACAAATTCAATGTTAAGTTAGACTAATGAAATGTATAAAGGATATCAATATGATTTTTTAACCTATGTCTCTACGTAAGCGACTTTGGCTATGTAATTTATTAATGAGTCAGAACGAAGAATTTAAAGTCTTAAATGTATTTGTGTACGTGTTGAGTGCTATTTATTTAACGCAGTAAGGATAGATAAATATGAGTTACATGCAGGTAATGTTAGATTTCATTACATGTAAGTTTCCGTTTTGGGGAACATGTAATTTTCAGTTTGAGCCAGAAACGAAAACAATATTCATTCAATGCTTAAATTCTGAAGGGAGAGCAAAAATACTCGCAGATGCGTCGAGAATATCAGCATTAGATATTAATGTCGAGCAATTTATTATTACAGTTCCGCAATATTCAGATATTATTATTTCTCAGATTCGGTAAATCTATCGCGAGTAGTGTATATCAGCTTATTCAAGGTTGATATACATTGTTATTCTTTTGGATGGCACCACATATGTCTTGAGTAGGGTTATTCGCAAATGATGTTTTGATAATTTGACATTATCAGAGTATAAATACCAATCGGAGGGAATCATGACCTATACTCAAAGCCCTAACCAAGAGATTAATCAAGTAGCGCAGGCTTTTAGCGGCTTAGAAGTAGATGACCAACTAGCGTTGTTTTGGTTTGTTTACAAAGAAATGGGTAGTTCTATCACCCCTGCTGCTCCAGGTGCCAGTACAGCTTCAGATGCAATTGCTGAAGGTCTGTTTAACCAAGTAAAAGAATTATCTCATGAAGAGCAGCTACAAATTCAAAGAGATCTGATAAATAAAGCAGATACTCAATTAAGCCGTCAGTATGGTTCTTTAAGCGATACAACAAAACTATTGTTCTGGTACTTGCTCGCTCAAGGTATGGATAATGGAACAATTATCCCAATGCCCGAAAATTATGGACTTTCCAGTTCTGCTCAAGAAGTGTTTGACCAAATCAAACAAAAAGAATTTGAACAACAAATGACCATTTTCCGTGACTATGTAGCACCAATGGGCGCCGAAGCGAAGCCCGGTGCAGAAATTTAGACTTTTATAGCGTGAAGCGGGGAAAGGAAAACCTTTCTCCAACTTCGCGTCTACCTAAAGGTATATAAATATATTTCTACCTTTTAATAGTGAAGCTAGAAGCTTACATTTTCTAGTGTAGTAGCAAGTACGACATTTACAAGGCAGTAATTATTAAATTGTCGTATACAAAAGCAAATAAAGAATCAAATAATTGGAGGTTGTGATGACTTTTGCAGATGTAAAAAACGTACAGACTGTTATATTGAAATACCGCGCATTAAGTGCTGACGATAAGTTGACCGTTTTAGCTCAACTATATGGAGAAGTAGCAGCAGAAATAGCTCCGACTATTTCTCAGAGCAATGTAACTGATGACGCTGCTACGAATTTAGTTAAGCAAATTCAGCAAATGGCTTCAGAACAACAGGTTGATGCTTTACGTGGGTTAGTGGAAGGTAAACAAAGCGACGGAGAAACTGTACTCGATGAGCATCCCACCAAAGCGCTAGGTGAACTTTTTACAGGTGGTGAGAAAAGCACTTCATTTTCCAGCAAGGAATATGACTCGTTAAGTACTGACTCTCGACTATTTTTCTGGTTTCAAATAGCTCAAAACCTAGGAAAATCAGTTGTTGGTATACCTGATGACCATATGCCAAATGAACAAGTTTCTGAAGTGTTAGATTTAATTGGAACTCCTGAAGTTGAAGACTTGGTATCTTTGTTGAAGAAAGCACTGTAGTTAAATTTATATAAACCGGGTTTGTAGTATTACCCGGTTTTTCATTGTGCTTTAGCTATAATTTTAAAGGCTGGAGGGGCGCCGCTAAAAACGGTATTATAAACTAACCAGCCACTTTTTGTTTTTTGCAAGTAATTAGTTTGTGGGACATCGGAAGCTGGAGATTTTGCCAGTAATTCATTTGATTCAAGCGAAAATATTTTATGACTCCAAGTTTCTGTTAAATCTACCTTTGCAGTAGAGCCATCTGAGCTAATTTGAAAATTATGAAAAACTTGTTTCCGCAATTTGGAATAAATATAAGTTTTATGAGATTTTAGCTCCGAAACAAATTTTTGCTTTCTCTGTAGTTCTTCCCCTATGTATGCTTTGCTAAGTACATCAGAATTTAAAGACTGATTTACTTCTCTATCGATATCATCAGCGTTTTTTATAGCATTTTTGAGTTCATCAATCTTTTTCTCAGCTTCCCGTCCATCTTCTGGTTTAATGGTAATTAAATTTTGTTGCGGTGTTTGAGCAGCAGCTTGACTTAATGCAAAAGATGTAGCTAACGTAGCCGTAGTACGACTAGCAATGTTTTCAGATGTATCTGTATTAACTTTTTTCGATTCAAGGCTTTTACAACTACTTAGTAGTAAGGCGATGGAGGTTGCGTAAAAACAAGTGTAGATAACATGGCGCCTAATCTTCATCGTGATTCCCCCTGATTTAGCTTAACGCTATATAATCAAAACTATTTTATGCGTGCGGGCAAATGATTCTTATTTGCATAATAAAGTATAAATACTCATGTATATGTTAAGTGTTATTAAACTACAATCAAATTTTTAATAATGATTGTTAATACAACTCAAGATTTTGGCGCCGAAAACCACTATAAGGTTAAGAATTTCTAAAATTCAGTCAGGAGCATCCAGATTACGCCCTGATAAAAGAAATTCTTATGCTATATTGTTATACGGGTGACTAGCTCAATGGTAGAGCATAGGACTCTTAATCCTCTGGTTTTGGGTTCGAGTCCCAAGTCACCCACTTAAAACTTCATACTTATCCTTTACGCTAGCGTAAAATGTGGCATAAGTAAATGTGTCGCTACATGTAGTTAAGCCTCTAACTTTACGGCGCCTCTGCTAAGTTAGTTACCCCAATCGGGGGTGTAAGGGGCAATTATTCTTTAGAATAAGCCGACATGTCAGCAAGAATTAGCTGTTGAGTAGAGAGATACCCGTTAACAAGCTTTCTTTTACCCGCATTGTCTAGACTCTCTAACTGCCATTTTCTACCGTTGCCGCCGACAACATAATAAAGTTCTTTGGTAGCGTCGCCTTTTATGTGAACATATTCATTTACATTTATTCCACCATAGACAACATGACCTGTATTCCCTTGCGTTAACTTCTGAATATTACTTTGTTGAACAACTGGTGGTTTTTTTGGCTGTACTTTGGGCGGTTCCTGTTTTTGTTCTATGGGTGGTTCAACTACTGGGGGCTTTGTTTCTACTTCCTTGGGTGGTTCCTGTTGTTCAATAACGGTAACGATTGGTTCATTACTCTTTAATTCACCTAACAGCACTTGTGAATATGTAGGAATATCATCGTGTGTACCTTCACCTCTAAGAATTATTTCACCTATGATGCATGATTGGTGTTTATCGTTATAACCGCGCTTAACTTTCCACCCTAAATCATTGCAATACTTAACGAAAAAATCAGAGAACTTGTTTAAAGTAACAGGTGTTCTATTAGCGTCTTTACAGGCATCTACATATGACGGATAGAGCATACTTAAATGTTGGAGAACAGGAGAATCATGCTTTTGTAATCGAATTTCTTGCCATTCTATTGCTCCATGAGTGTCTGGTTGATATTGGTACTAGCAACCAAATGTAAGTTTCCTGAATTAGATTTTTAACGTCTTTTTCGGTTTGCTGTTGTTTAGTTGTGGCTTGATTAGTTTGAAATACGTCTAAGTTCAATGATTCTTTTTCTTGAATAATCGAGTTCCATGCTAAGTACTGACATACATTTTTTTCAAGTAGCTCTAGCTTGGAAGAGTCCGGCGCCAAGAACAGCAGCATATTTTTACAATAGCGAGGACTGGCGCCTTTGCTATTTAATATTTCGTCAGCTTGAATTAGTGCTAAAGTATCATCCTCTTTGGCTTTATGGGGGTGCTGTGGTGCCAACACAACTAAACGTACTGAGTTATCATCTGGGACATCAGAAGTTGAACTAGGCGCCATATGCACACCAGCAAACTCTCCCCGCTGTTTATCTGTCCTCAACCGACGAATAATTTCTTCCCAAACTTTATCTGTGTCTTGTTGAATTTGCTCCGCGCGGTCTTGGGCAAGTCGGGTAACACTAGGTTGGGTGGAAAACCAATAACGAGTATTATCTAAGTAGGGCTTGCTGAATAGAATTAAAACCTTTACCATGTAAGGGTTTCAAACATTTAGATTCCAAATAGACGCAAGAAAAAGGTGCCTACAGGCTCAAAATCCGTGTATTTGGATGGAAAAATTAGGGCTTGATTTTTAAGCCAACCTCCGAAACAACCATTTTTTGTACTGTGAGCGCGTCTAGATTCATTTTGTGGAGTTTTTCAGCAACCCCTAAGTAGTAAGACAGGATTAATTACACAAAATTAGACCTGAAACCTTTATCCAACCTAAAAACCGTCTGTAAATATTTCTGTCCGGGTACTTATATATAAATGGGTTGCTTGGTCGGTGAGACGGCGTAAGGCATCACCAAATGTAGAAACACTTTCTCCTGGTTGAACACAACCAAGTTTGATACGACGGTCTTCCAAACCACGATTTGCTGCTCGTAAAGTTGGCGCAGAACCAAGATATATTGTACGGGCAACGCGACGACAAGCTGAGTCTCGTTCGCGATTACTTAAAGCCAAAGTCCAATTTACTGCCAAGGCGATAATGATCTGCAACAAGCTCTTGATTTTTGGGAACAAGTAAAGTATCGAAAATATCAGGAAAAATATGACCTATTGAACGACGCATAATAAACGTATACAAGCTTAGTAAAGATTCTTATTCTTATGCTCTAAATCAGAAAATCTTTATACCTGTGGCGCCTGTAAATAATCAACTACAAAGCTAAAACACTGTAGCTCCAATTATGGTATTTTTGAACCATCTAAAAAACCGTATTATGCAATACAACTTTCGCTCGTTGCTTGGGTCTGGGAGATATGAGAGATAGAGACATTTTTGAGAACCAGTTACCTGAGCGTTTAAAAGATGAATTGAATTTAGCTAAGAAACTTGGTGTTAAACCACTTAAAATAGGAGAGTCTGGATTTGATAATGTAATCAACGAAGGAACTATCAAGTGGGCAGTGACGACAGATGGGGAGTTAGTGATAATTCTCTATATAGTAGGTAACAATTAAAAATCGCTTGAAGGTAATCTCTGTGTTGCTTGAGAGCGGTGAAATTATTCCACGAGTTGAACTTGGCACTTGGCTTGCTTTACGAAATAAACTACCTTAAAGTTTGTTATTGCACCTGATAATCAAATCAATTATCAATTATCTGACTACGTGATTCAACAATGAGGCATTTATGAATAAAAATAGATTTCCAGCAGATTGGGATGGGCAAAGAGTCCGTGGAGTTATTGCTCATTATGAGGAACAAACAGAAGAACAGGCAACCTTAGAAGATGAAGCAGCTTTGAAGAATCAAACTGAAACAGTTATGGAGGTCAAGAGCGAGTTAATGCCTGTTATTAGTAAATTTAAAAAAGAGGAGATCTAGTAAAACCTGGATAATAGTAAATAAAGTATTGTAGGAAAAATTTATGTTGAGTTTAGATAGAATTACATTTAACCCGCGCATTATGGGCGGACAAGCTTGTATTCGAGGAATGCGGATTCCTGTCTCGTTATTAGTAAATTTAGTTGCTAATGGGAAACCACAAGAAGAAATTTTAGAAGAATATCCTGATTTGGAACAAGAAGATATTCGCCAGTCTCTGTTATACGCAGCGTGGTTGACTCAAGAACGGATTTATGAATTTAAGGTTGCTGTAAGCGCATTTGAAGTTCATCCGCGCGTTGACGTGCCTTTTCTGAGTTTATTTTGGCGTTTGCTTTGCCTGCTGCTTCTTGGGTTTTGAGTTCACTCGCGCGAAAGTCCCAGTAATTTATTTCTTTTGTTAATCTATCTTTAACAGCTATCATTGTTCTATTGGTTCTTCTATTTCTACTTGAGCTTCTACAACCTGAATTTTTTGATTGTTATTTTTGTTTTCTTCATGTCTTGTCGGTGGTGTTTCAACACGCTCTTGTTCGGAACGACGACGTTCTGCTTTAGTTTTATTCTTTTTATTTTTCAAAAAATTCCTGCGCCTAATAGCTTCTTCAAGAATTGAAACGTTATTAATTCCTTTACCACTAACCTCAGCTTTTTGACGCGCATACTTAACTTCTTCAATAGAAAGCCTTTCAGATTCCAATCCAATGGCATAAGCACGCGCTAAAAATACTTCTTTGTTATTTTTACTACCGTATACCAAGACTAAAGTAATATCTCTGGGGTCATACCTTAAGATAACTTTTTCCCCTGCGTAAGCTCCTAAATTTTCTCCCCTATAACGAAGACCAGAAAAATTGAGATAGCCATTGTCATATACTACCCGCTCTGTTGCTTTCATCAAGCAAATGTCAAGTTCTCTTTCGTCTAATAACGCAGGAGGTGACTGTAGACCTTTTTGCCAGCGTTCAATTCGGCTTTGCTTTGAAGGGATTTGCTTGACTTTGAGAATCTAGTTTTTGATTATAGTTATCAACAATGTATCCTAAAATCAATTTTTCTAACTCTGGAAGTGTTATGCAAGCTTTTTCCTCGGCGCCCTCTGGACGCTCTTTTATATTTGCCCCTGTAAAACCAGGCATCTCCGAAAGCAACCCACTCATGGTTCTAAAAGGTCTTTCTACAATTCCTCCTTCCGAGGGGTGACTTCTCAGTATAGGTTCAAAGCCTAACTGGTCAGAAATCCATTCCACTAAATGTTTTGAACGAAAATCTTTACCTTCATCAGTGAAAACATATTTAGCTAAAAATCTTTCATCCAAAAACTCAACCTCTTTGTCTGACTCATCAAAGTCATAACCATCTTTTAAAACTGAGTCATCATCGTTGAATAACTCATCTTCGTCTAAATCAAATGCTTCATCTATATTTGAGTTCCTCATAGATGCCACCGATTTTTATTTTTAGTGAGTATATTGATTTTAGTACAAAAAGTCTTTAAAAAATGACACTTAATTTTTCGTAATTTTGATTATTGACATTTAATATGTCGCTTTAGGTAGAAACGGACACTCAGCTTGTCGCAATGCTTGACTTTAGGCTTTAAATGCTCTAAATGAATGAAAAGTATATACCATAAGCTTTTTAAGCTTTTACTACTTTGTGACAATTAATTTGTTTGGTAGACATATAATTTGTCGCTCTACAAGGGGACCCCGCCGACCAACCTTACCGTTACTAAAAAAATTAAATCTCGTAGGTCTGTAGGTATTCTTTAAGCAGGTTTACTTCTTGAGCTTCATCTCTCACCAGATAGAGATTTATTTAATACATTTGAATTTATACACAAATGTAGAGACACTATAAAATTTAGTGTCTCTACAAAGTTTTTAGACTGAATGTAATTAATCTTCCAAAGAATTCACTTTAGTTCGAGTACTGGAAGGTGAAATATAAATCACCTGCGTACTAGTATTTTTGAATTTCTTGGTTTGCTCACTGCTAAATCGCTGATTAAGAGCATTGGAACGCTCTTGATATTGACTATCTGGAGTTTGTGATCGGTTTGAAGAATGCACGGTGTACTTAGGTGTATCATAAGTATCTATAACTACTGGCATGGCGCCTTTTTCAATACCTGTAACTGCATCTCCTACACCTTGATTTGTGTGTTTCAGACTTTATTGGCATTAATTGTGACCAGTTTCTAGCAAAAATTTGTGACTAGTGGTCTGTGTGATTAAATTTGGTAATAAAAATACATCACTGCACAGGCTTTCCGGCCTGTGCTACGATTATCCAAAATTTTATGATATTTTTGTTTGGGTAGTCCATCCAGCAGGGACATTGGTTACTGTGCTTTCTGAAGCAGTTGTACCATTCATAAACCAAATCGAATTATCACCAGTAGTAGCGTTACGCCAGAAAATATCTGTTTTTCCATTACTATCATAATCACCAATCATATATTGTAGTGATGGGTCAGTTTGCGGTAAAAATGCAGATGTTGCAATCGATGAACCGTCCATTAACCAAGCTGTATTCTCACCTGTTTTGGTATTGTGCCAGAATACATCTGTTTTGCCATCACCATTAAAATCACCAATACTATCTGTCCAGTCGGCGCCCATATTATTTAAACTACTACTAAACAGAAAAGTTCCATTCATCATCCAAACAGATGTATCACCTGTAGTTTTGTTGTGCCACAATACATCACTCCTACCATCACCATTAAAATCACCAACTGTAGAATCCCAAGATGAGTCCATTTGTTGTAAGAATGAGCCAGAATAATTGGTACCATTCATCATCCATATCGCTGTGTCGGTTGTAACAGGATTCCGCCAAAAAATATCACTCTTACCATCCCCACTAAAGTCAACTATAGTAGGAGTCCAAGACAAATCTGTTTGATCTAGATATGCTGCGGTTATTACCGTAGTATTATCCATTAACCAAGTAGCATTTTCACCAGTATTTGTATTGTGCCAAAAAACATCGCTTTTACCATCACCGTTAAAGTCAGCAATATCTAACTTCCAACCAGGGTCAATAGTTTGTAATTGAGTATTACTTACGACATTATTACCATCCATCATCCACAATACATTCTCACCTGTTGTACTATTGCGCCAAAAAATATCACTTTTTCCATCACGATTAAAATCACCCAGTTTATATTGCCAGTCTGCACTCATTTTCGGCAAAAACTTCGCATCCGTAATATTACTACCATCCATTAACCAAATTGCAGTATCACCTGTTTTAGCATCGCGCCATAGTAAATCAGTTTTACCGTTACCGCTAAAATCTGCATGTGTAGCTGCGCTGCTAAAAATAGAGTTAGGATTTGGATTAGTTATTGGTATATTATATGCCTGACTCGAAACACCATTAGAAAGAGACGGATGAAAACTTGAAGAACGTATAGAATTACTCGAATAATTAGATTGATTAATATCAAAATTATTATTTGTGAAAAGAGAATTATTTGTAGAGTAAGTATTCTCAGAAATAGGAGAAGCAACAGATAAACTAGAAGTATTCATAGTTTGTGAGTAAAGGTAATAATGAAAGCATTCCAATTTAGAAAAATCATGTCATGCTGAACGTAGTGAAGCATCTGGTTTATATATTAAGACCTTAGATTCTTCGCTGCGCTCAGAATGACAATGGTACGCGACTAATGACAATAGGACGTGGCTAATAACAATGCGACACGATTAATAACAATGCGACACGA
>ERZ1066124.70-NODE-70-length-98933-cov-27.082789_pt1 | contig 98933 bp, 89 predicted proteins | sample MGYA00382771_ERZ1066124 | MGnify/ENA primary metagenome ERZ1066124 (study PRJEB33369, sample SAMEA5778354) | biofilm metagenome | biome: Industrial cooling water; feature: Water cooling tower basin; material: Biofilm | place: United Arab Emirates | collected... | reverse complement strand
ATCGTCGGTTTGGGAACGAGAGATCTACACAGAAACCCGGTTTCTAGGATCTTCGCGGACTAGGCAAAGAAACCGGGTTTCTATTGATTAATCGTCGGTTTGGGAACGAGAGATCTACACAGAAACCCGGTTTCTAGGATCTTCGTGCCTAAGTCCTGTCGCAAAAACATCATATTACGGATGCAAGAAATTTAGAGCCTCTCCTGCAAGTTGGCAAAAAGATGATATACTCTGCGCGGTTATAGGTAATGAGGAGCAAAGATTATTCCTACGTCAGAGCAAAAGACGCAGTGCTTTATTTTGTGCTGTTGGTTTACAAAATTTTACTTGCCGGTAAATATTGTGCGCGTAGACGAGCGCACAGGAAATGTTTTCTTCTTGGCAGGTGAGGAGAATATCATTGAGATATATCCCAACGGCAGATGGAGGTATGTCCAATGACCAAACCCAACTTTCAGGCAATGAGTCAGAAAGATTTACATGCCTACGTTATGGCTCATCGAGATGACCAAGAAGCGTTTTATGCTTACATAGATAAGTTACATGCAGAGGCAAATTGGGTTGAAATGCCACCGTTACAGTCCTTAGAGGACTTGGGAAATTATCCTGAATTTGTTGAGCGGGTTCGCAGTAGTTCGGGGCCGCGAGATAATACCGTCTAACAATTGCGTTGCTGCGGACTGAATTAAGCTTTGTAGTGCAGAGTTCAATGCCTCACATCTTGCACCTGGGCTAAACCTTAGTTTCTTGCAAATAGCTCAGCTTCAAAGCCTAGATTTTTCGTCAAGAAACCCGGTTTTTGAAGGCTTATTGATAATGGTGCAAGATCTGAGATGCCCAACTCGTCGATATTACGGATTTAAAAAATCTAGATGTTCTCCCGCAAGTTGGCTTAATTCTTGTGGGGTTCCCGTTAATTTCAATTCTCCCCGGTCTAACAAGACAATCCAATCGGCGCGTTGAATTACTCTAGGACGGTGGCTGATGATAATTGTTGTTTTGCCTTGACGATGGGTTAGTAGTTTGTCTAGTACTTCAGTTTCTGTCACCGGGTCGAGTGCGCCGGTGGACTCATCTAGGATTAGTATAGGGGGGTCGGTGACAATGGCGCGCGCGATCGCTAACCTTTGTCTTTGTCCTCCAGAAAGATTCGCGCCAAACTCCCCCAGCACTGTCTGATATTTGTCCGGCAATTCGCTGATGAAGTCGTCAGCACCGGCAATTTGGCAAGCATTCACCACTTGTTCTAAAGTTACTTGACAATAGCAAAAACGGAAGTTTTCGATAATCGATCGGCTCCAAAAGTGCGCTTCCTGGGGTACGAGGATAACCTGTTCGCGCCAGCATTCCAGAGATAAGTCGGATTGGTTATATTTTCCAAACTTAATATTACCGGATTGTAGCGGATATAACCCGGCGATGAGTTTTGCCAGGGTACTTTTACCGCAACCAGATTTGCCAATTAAAGCTGTTACTTTGCCGCCAGGAATAGTGAGGGAAAAATCTTTGAGCAAATCTACGCGCCCGATGTGGTGGAAGTTGAGATTGTTACAAGTAATATCGGCATCAGCGAGAATCTCTGCGCGATCGCGATTTTCTCTATCTGCAATCTCTGGTGTAGCATCGATAATATCCGTAAGGCGTTGCGTAGCAGTTTGGGCGCGGGCGAACTCATCGACAAAATTGATAACTGTCTCAATCAGCGCCGTAAAATTGCGATTCATGCCATTAAATGCCAACAATTGACCGATGGTAAGTTCCTGACGAATCACCAAAATGCTACCAAAACAAAGGACGGCAAGAGAACCTAAACCAGATACGAGAGTAGAAAATACATTATTAATAATGCCGATTTGTAACAAGCCGAAAGTAACATTAGCTAAGTGACCAAAGCGGCTTTGCAATTCTTCCCAAGCTTGAGGGGCGGCATTGTTCGTTTTAAGAGTCAAAATACCTTTAAAGGTTTCAATTAAAATTCCCTGGTTTTCGGTATCGGTGACCAAAACATCGCGGGTTTTCTGTTGCAACGCTGGGATAAAAATTAGAGTTGATAGGCTCATTAAAACTGCAACTCCCACAGCAGCAAGGGTGAGTTTCCAGCTATAAATCCACATCAATACTAGAGATACTAGAGCAATAAAAGATTCGCTAGGCAGGCTAACTACTACCTGGGAAACTAATAGATTAATTTCCCGAATGTCGCGCAAGCGGCTGACAATTTCCCCACTGCGATGGGATTCGTAATAACTCAAGGGAAGTTGCAAAATTTGGCGACCAAATTCTAACGCCAGTCCTAATTCTAGACGTTGCGCCAAGTGAGCGACTAAATTTGCTTGTACTAATCGCAACAGGCTGCTGAAAAGAATGGTGACGGTGACTGCGATCGCCACCGTAACCAATAGCCCCGTATCTTTTCGTACCAGCACATCATCGGTGAGTACTTGCAGCAACAGGGGAAAAGCTAGAGAAAGCAAGCCAATTGCTAGGTTCAGGGGCAGCACTTGGGCGACTAGATGGCGATAGTGCCAGACGCGGTGTAAAAAGCGACTAAAGCCGGGGATGCGATCGCTAGGTTGCCCGTAAAAACGGCTCTCATCCGGCACCAGCAGCAGCATTACCCCATTACTCCAAGATTCCGTCAGCGCCTCGCGGGTGAGAAAGCGCACGCCGACACCGGGATCGGCAATGACATATTTTTTACCCTTCTGCCCGTACAAAACCACCCAGTGATAGCCTTTCCAGTGAATAATTGCGGGGAGTGGGGCTTCGTTGATGCGATCGATTAACTGGGATGTTGCTTTGACGGAACGGGCATTAAATCCCAACGTTTCTGCACCGCGACGCAATCCCAAAAGCGTTGTCCCTAATTGTCCAGTACCAACAGCTTCGCGGATGTGGGAAATTGTTAATGTGCGCCCGTAAGATTTGGCAATGGTGGCGAGACAAGCGGCACCGCAATCTTCTTCACTATGTTGGAGAACGATAGGATATCTCATCAAAATTTTCCAGTTGAGGTAAATAACTCAAGTTGCTAGTTATAACTATCATGGGTTACTGGTATTGCTAATTGCTCAGCGGAATATTTTTCCGTTCTACCATTAGCCATTAGCTATTAGCAGCCCTAACAAAGTAAATTAGCTAATCTGAAAACTCTCTGCGATCGCCAGGGCGGGCTATGTATTAGCGCTACACTTTAAGGATAGGTTTGTAAGATTGGAGACTTGCCATGTCAGAAAGTCATCTCATATGATGTCCGTTGAATTGCCCATAATAAAAAAACTGCACAGAGTTGTTGCGTAGGAACAAGGCATCAGAAATATCAGGGACACAGATAACATTAATCTTGCCGTGTCCCGGATTCTAATTATGGGTAATCTTAAGCACATGATATCACTCGTCACTTCAAACGCTTGATAGGTGTAACGCCTAAAACATTGCTAAATTCATAGTAAGAATCTGCAAAAACCGCAATACTTCAGAGATAGGTATGTAGTGTTGAGGAAAGCGAGCGATGTTAGAAGAAGAGCTTCCAGTTGATAATTCAAGCGAGGAGAACAGTTTCCCGCCCGTATTGCCTCGATTGCCTGTACTTTCTAGCCACCAGTGTGCGTGGCGCGGTATTAGCCTGGAACAATTTCATCAGCCACCAGGAGAAACCCCCGAATATTCAGTCGATCATTACATTATCACAATGAATATCGGGCAGAGTTTCCAATGCGAGCAAGCGATTGAAGGACATTATGAAAAAGAGTTGATGTTCCACGGTGCCATCGGTGTTTGCCCTATCAATTCACTGCGCTGGCATCGCTGGGATCGAGAAATTAATATGCTATTGTTCAATCTGGATCCAGAATTGCTAACCCGTAACGCATTGGAGTTATTAGAAAGCGATCGCATTGAATTATTGTCGCGGTTTGTGATTGAAGATCCGTTGATTCAGCAGATTGGACTCGCACTCAAAAGCGAACTGCAATCTAATAAAAGCGGTGGTCAGCTTTATGCAGAGACAATGGCAAATGCTCTTGCCGTACATTTATTACGAAATTACTCAACTCAAGGAGATCGAAGTATACCTTGCAAGGGTGGACTATCGCAACATAAATTGAGGTTGGTTATTGACTATATCAACGATTATTTAGAGCGGGACTTAAGTTTAGATGAACTGGCTGCGATCGCGCAACTAAGTCCCTACCATTTCTCTCGTGCTTTTAAGCAATCTACGGGTATCAGTCCGCACCGATACGTAATTAAACAACGGATTGAACGGGCAAAACAATTGCTTTTGCAGGGAAAGATGAGTTTGGCTGATGTTGCGATCGCTTGCGGTTTTAGCCACCAAAGCCACCTGAATCGCCATTTCAAACGTTTGACAGGAGTGACTCCCAAAACTTTGCTCAAGTCATAGCAATAACGTGCAAAAATTGCAAGAACGTGCAAGATTATTCTGCCATTGCGTGTCACTATTAAGAGGTAAATCAACTCATTACTAGACTATTGGAGGTAATAATATGCCTGTAGTTAGTGACTTTATAACCATTCTCGCTGATACTCAACAGAGGACAGTCGCAAGTCCGAATGGCCTTACTATCACTCAAGGCTTTGATACCGGAGGACGTCATTCTCCTGGCACTGCATACATCTCTTTTATGGTCAGGGGGCTTACTAGCGGCGACCCCAATGTTTTCGTTAACGATACAAATGTCGGCAATTTGTTCCGTAATGATGGAAATTGGCAGACACAAACTGTGACGCTGGCAGGGTCAGTTTTGAACAATGGAAACAATGTCTTGCGTATCAGTAGTGTACCGGGCGATTCTTTCGATGTTCGATCTGTCATCTGCCACTTTCACCAAGACGTTTAATAGCTACCTTAACCGTAGTATCGAGTGGTTTCAATTGAACACAGCATAACAAGTTATAGTGGTGCGCTTACTTGAATAAGGTCTATTTGGTGTAGGTTGAGTTGAGCATAGCGAAACCCAACAAATACAATGATGTTGGATTTCATAACTTCGACCCAACCTACAAAATTTACTGGTATTAGCCCCCATCAATATGTAATTCAGTGTCGGGTATAGCGAAGCAAGCAACTATTGCAACAAGGGAAAATGCTCGATTTATAGCAAAAATGTGCAAAAAAAGCACGAACGTGCAAGACTTTTCTGTTGTGGCGCTCTACAGTTAATGCTATATGCCTGAAGTGTTAACAGGAGGGCTAAACCAATGGAAATTACCTGGAATCGAGACAGCCAAACGCTCGAAATTCACGTTCACGCAGACCAAGTTTCCGATGAACTACTAGGCGTACTCCCAGGAGCAACTAGGACAGCAGAGGGCTGCTTAGCTTGGAGTATTAGGTTCGGCGATGTTACAAGAGCGCCAAGAAGCAGAAGTATGGTGCAAGATGAATTGCTGGGAGTTGTTGAAACACTGGTCAGAGACACTTCCTCAGAGGATGAATTGCTGGGAGTTGTTGAAACACTGGTTGGAGATACTTTCTCAACAGCAAGTCGGACGCCTTGGAGCGAGCCTGCCAGTGCCATTCGGGGAACGTTGATTTTAACCTTCAACAACTTACCAATTACAGAAGTGTTAACTTCCTTGGGTGGTCGCCAAATCCCTATTTTTGCAGACAATATAACACCTCGATCTTCCAGTTCTGTGCCTTCATCCAATATCAACCCTTTTTCAGACACATTTGGCATTCTTCCCAATCCAACTGAAATGCCCGTGCTTCTGTTTGCCAACCCCTTCTCAGGCTAAATGTGTAATTTTCACGACGATTTAGGAGTTTTTTATATGCCAACACTTGCTAATTACGAAGCAATTCAAGATAGCAATTTTGAAATTTGGGCGCTCGAACGCGAGCGAGTTTTTGAATTCGATCTTCCCGATGATATCCGCCTAGATGGTTCTGGCAATAGACCTCTCCTTTGTTACAGGGTAGATACAGTTGATAATGCAACCAATCTGAGATTTAGTGTTGCGATTCGCGATCGAACCGGAGCAACAACAGAAGTTTCTAGTTTGACGCTCAATGACAGTATTATCCGTACCATGATTGAGGTTGTTGATTTTAATGCGGTGAGCCAAGGCTCCAATCGAATTTTCTTTCGATATGAAGGAGGAAACGGGAAAGTCATTTTTAGCGATGTAGTTTTTTGGTATAAACGACGAACTTAACCGGATGTCAAGGCAGGGAATTGAGAATTTTCTGGAACGAGTTTACTACGAGCTTCGCAATCTCGGCATGACACCCCAAGAGCGTGCCATCAACTACGCAGCAACCAATGCGTTTAATGTCGAACGCATTTTTGAAGCTGCGATTCGCGAGGAGATGGATTTGGATGCAATTGAGGTAAAACGCAGCCCCATCTGTCGTTCCAATTCCGAATGTTGGGAAGTATTGCTGACATTCTTCAATCCCAAAAAAGTGTTTGAACAAGCTCGAAAAGTCTATCGATTCACAGTCGATGTCAGCGATGTATGTCCGGTGATGGTGGGAAGAGTGCGCTCGTGGTTTGTGAGGTAGTGAAATCGATCGCTTCAGGGAGTTACTGAAGAATCTGATTCGCTAAATCCATCATTTTAGGAAGATAAAAATGAAAATTTCTCATCAGTCCGAAAGGGAAAAGGAAGTTGTATCGGGCCTAAAATGGGTGAAAGCTACAGCGATCGCCCCTACTATAATTCCGAGACGCTTGATAGCTTTCACGGCAATTGCTGCCCTATCTATCCTGTCTGGTGTATCTTCAGCCAATGCTCAAAATTCTTTTAGCGTGAGTATTCCAGCTAGTGCCTGTACTCCGGCTAATTCTAATTTCCAGTCACTCGTAAGAATTGTTAATGGAGCTTACACTTTCGCTCAAAACAGTACCGGACAAGTGGATTTGTACTGTCCGCTTCCAATAGATACAGATGTGATACCGAGGGTTCCCCAAAACGAAAGTCATAATGCCACTGTGTATTACAGAGATAGCGATGGGACGGGAAGTGCAGCTTTCGTTCTCGCACTGCTTCAACGCCGCGACGTTAACGGAGTGCAAAATGTAACTAATGAGTTCACTTCTAACTCGCGTGCAGTTACAAGTAATACGTTTGGTTGTATAAACTTTGTCCACAACTTTAGTTCCTCAAATCTTTATTTCTTCAGAGTAAGGATGAGACGGAACAATACGAATCAAGATCCGGCCTTTAGTGGAATTATTTTCAATAATGTTTGTTCTTCTGGATAGTTTAGTAGAGCAGGTAGCCCAATATCATGGGGAACGCTTTGGTACAACCAAGCGTATTTCTAGGCTAAGGAAAATCCCATTTTGATTAGGAGGATACAAAGATGAAACTTCCAATTCAATCAGCAAATATCATGAGAAATGCTTCTACACAACCAATGGTAGAACAAGCCATTTACCCTGCTCAATTTGCACAGTTTCGCCTACCTATTCGAGACTTGCATTACTGTTGGGGCTGGGATGAAGATTCGTATACGTGCAGATTGTACCTGGGTACTAAGCAAATGTGTCAATCTTTAACACCTTGCTGGGGCTGGGGTTGGTTTTCCTAGTGCCTTAAAGCTCTCTTCTGTTACGCTGGCAGAAGGAAAATCTGAAAGTCCTGTTTTCTGGTCAGCGTGTGTGAGGAGAGTGCGATCGCACTTTGTGAAGTAGTGAAACTTTGTCGCTACAGTTTGCGATTAAAGCTGGTTTTGAGCTAGTGTCTACAACTCGAACATCTTGATTTTTGAAGAGGGTACGAACTATGAAACTTCCAAGACAATCCGCAGGTCAAATGAGATTTATAGCGGGTACAAATTTAACTGAAGCCACAGAAATTGTTCCTGCATTTTATGATTGCAAATCTAGTTGTTTAATGTCTTGCAAATTGGGACTTATTTGTTTCCCGTTGTGCGAACAAATATGCAATTACCTGACTACCTGATCGGAATCGAGGAATTATTTGCACGTAGTACTTTGTAGGTTGGGCTGAGAAACGAAACCCAACGAAATCAAGGCTTGTTGGGTTTCGCTGGCGCTCTACCCAACCTACATTGTACTGAGAAATTAATCGCGATCGCTCGCAGAAAAATGACCATTGGTGAAATTGCGATCGCGCAGCGCGTGCGTAGCACGTATCGCTTGCGGTTTTTCTCACCAAAGTCATCTGAATCGCCATTTCAAACGCTTTACAGGAGTAACTCCTAAAACTCTGCTCAAGTTATAGCAAGAACGTGCAATAACAGCAAAAATGTGCAATACAAGTAAGCCGCAATTTGCCATCATCAAAGATAGAAAACCAGAGAATCCTGCTCCCCTTGGGGAGCAATAAATATCAAAATTTGAACAAACCTACAGGAGTAAATCTGATGAAAGCAATAGAGCCTAAAAAATCGCCAACCATACTAAACGAGCCAAATCAAGCTCTATGGAAAGAAATCGGTGATGACGTAGCTGCTCAACTAGCTGGCGGGGGAAGAGTGAAGGGATGGGCTAAGTGCCAAGTACCGGGCAAATGTGAAGTAGGGGTTAACATTACGATCCTCAAATTTTAGCAACCATAATACGTCAAAATCGCAGCTATTTGTAGAGTGGGCATTGTCCACTCTAGACAAATTGTTGATGCTAAACATTAGCACGCTAAAAAATAAGTTTGTAGGGTTGGAGGATTTTAAGCAACAAAACCTTTTTATTACATTAGGGAGAAAGATACTATGGCTAGCGTCAAAAATGTAATATATGGAACCAGAGCAAGCGACAATATCCTTGGTCATAACACCCCTTTCTGGTCTATTGAAAACGGTCAGTATGTCCTCAGATCTGCCGACGATATCATCTATGGCTTCGGCGGCAATGATGATTTAAATGGACGGGGTGGCAATGATGAATTGTTTGGTGGTTCTGGCAATGATACTTTGGAAGGCGAAGATGGCAATGACGAATTGTTTGGTGGTTCTGAAAATGATGAAATGTATGGTGGTTCTGGCAACGATCAATTGTTTGGTGAGTCGGGCAACGACGTCTTAAGTGGAGGCTCTGGCAATGACACTTTGAATGGTGGCGACGGAGACGACTTCTTAAATTCACAGGATGGTAACGACTTTTTAGTGGGGGGAAATGGCATAGATCAGCTAAGGGGCGGAAATGATGCTGATACCCTTAATGGTGGAGCTAATAACGACTTCTTACGCGGAGAAAATGGCAACGACAGCTTAGTAGGAGAAGCGGGCGATGACAACTTGCAGGGTAACGAGAATAATGACATTCTCAACGGTGGCATTGGGAATGACGATTTGTATGGCGGTTTTGGCACAGATACATTGATTGGTGGAGACGGTAATGACTGGATTCGTGGTTCTGATGGTGGTGCAAACGATATAAATACCAACGAATTCGACATACTCACGGGTGGTGCTGGCGCAGATGACTTTGTTTTGGGAAATGCGTTATTTGTCAACAGTTGGCCCCATTATTTGGGAACTGGTAACGCCACTATTACTGACTTCAATACCGCTGAAGACACAATTCGTCTTTATGGTAATAGTGGAAGTTACAGCCTGAATGCGATCGCTCCTAATAATACCGGCATCTATTACCAGGGAAATCTGATTGCAGTCCTTCAAAACACAGCCAATCTTGATTTGTCTCAAAGTTATTTTGTTTTCTACCAATTCTAACCCTTTCCTACCAAACCAAAATGGTGGATATCGAGGGAGACAACCCAGCGTAAGGGCGGATTTTATCAAATATATCTCGATCGCTAACCATCTGCGAAACCCGCTCTTTCATGCTCATATTTTTACAATAATCTCAGGAGGTGAAACATGCAACACAAACACCAAACAAATAATTCATTGCTATCTGCCTTTGATTTGGCTTTTGAGCAAGAACTTGTTCTTGAACTAGGCGAAGAAAAGGAGGAATTACTGTCAGGAGGTTACACTGGTGAGGATAGAATTATCTCCCGATTAACTGCAAGAGATGTAGAACAAGTAACTGGTACTGGTAGTACGATCGGTTACTACGGAATTCGCAGTATTCCTACTCTCATGATTTGAAGGAATACCGAGCGATCAACTCGCAGCAAAAAGGAGGATTTAATCATGCAAATTCAAGAACTTTGGCAAGAATTAGATGACGAACAAGCTGAAAAGCTTTCTGGGGGTGATTGTAACCCAGATTGCATAGCCTGGAGTATTGGATTCGCGGATGTCGTTCGCCCAAGCAGTTCACAAACTCCAAGTACCGTCGTTCCACCAACGGGCAAGATTAGGGGAACATTAATTTTGCCCTGAACGAGATGCAATCTGTATTAGCAAAGCCTGGTAAAGGTGTTCGTGCAGCGTGCCGGAAACATTAGCATTTGGAGATAAAATCTACGAATTTAAACATAAATTTTTACCCAAATGCTTGACTCATACATAAATCAAATAACAGCAAAATCAAGGAGTTAAAACATGATTGGCAGACTTCCGATAAAAAACTTATCACAACCTGTCTTGGATGTGCAAAAATTACCCGATATAATCGGGGAATTAAACGAACAAGACCAAGCATCTATATCAGGTGGAGGATTGCAGCGTCTGCAAGAAGAGTTTGCGGCTGAGTTAGCGACTTTATCTGCGATCGCTCTCCCTTCTCTTATTAGCCAGCAGTACCGTCAACGCTAGGGAAAATCGAAAATTGTCAAGGAGGTTAAAATATGTTTACCCAGCACCCAATTAAAAATTCATCAAAGCCTGCCTTGGATGTTGAACAATTACATCCCCTAGTAAGGGAGTTAAACGAAAAAAGTCAGGAATCGATTTCTGGGGGAACTGTAAAAACCATTAAACCATCAGGTGACAAACTCTCGCTTGTTCTGCTTTTCCCCAATCCTTTTGCTTAAGTTAATAAACTCCGATTTGTAAAGGAGTTTGTGGAGTCATGCCTTATTTAATTCGCCATGCAATTCCAGCCGATATACCCAAATTGTCTGAATTACTGAATGCCTATATGCAAGAGACATTCCAGAAGGCATGGGGAGGCACTCCACAACAACTAAAACAGGACTGCTTTGGGGCTGAATTTGAAATGCTTGTCGCAGAAACACTGGAGCAAGAAACAATCGCTTTTGCGGCTTGGAAAACATCCTACGATCTTCATTGGTGCATCAAAGGAGGCGAAGTTATCGATTTGTTCGTCTGTCGCGAACATCGAAGTCGCGGAGTTGCCATGAAGTTGCTGGTTGCTGTTGCTAACGAGATTCACAAAAGCGGCGGAGTTTATATCAAAGGTCAGGCAGTCAATGGTACTGCCGAACGTCTTTATCAACGGTGTGCCTGGTGTTTTACAGCAGCCGAATGTTATGTTTCTGGACGGGCATTTAGGCGGCTAGCTGAGTTATCAGGTAAGGGGGTACGTGAAATTGTTCGCGGGCTACCGGAACAATCTTGGAACTATGAACCATGAACGGTAGATTCAAGCGATACTGCCAATCTTTGTATAATTTGAGAGTGCAAAGGAGTTAAGGAATGTTAGCCAAACAGTCGATTAAAAATTCATCCAAATTTGTTTTGAATGTCGTGACTAATTGCTGATGACTAATGACTCTTATTTCTATTTTTTACGTCCGGCAAAACCCGATGAATTCTTACCTCCTATTAGCCGCTGGGTAACGGTAGGTGGATTATTGCTATTGGGAACTTTTGCCGGTGCGATCGCGCTCGCTGCTGTCAGCCAATATAATATCACCGTCAGAACTGCCGCCACCGTTCGTCCTGCTGGCGAAATCCGCATCGTAGAAGCACAAACAGCAGGCACAATTCAAAGCATTCAAGTAAAAGAAAATCAGGCAGTCAAACGGGGAGATGCGATCGCATCGATCGACTCCTCCCAAGTTTTGACCAAAAAAAGTCAATTACAAGGAAATATCCAGCAAAATCAACTGCAAATACTTCAAATCGCCGCTCAAATTAGCGCTACAGATGAGCGAATCGCCGCAGAAAACTGGGCAATGGAACGCGCGATCGCTTCCGCCCAAGCCGATTTAAGCCGCAATCAACGCGAATATCGAGAACGCAAGCTGACCACAATTGCCGAAGTCCAAGCAGCCGCAGCAAATTTAAAATTAGCCCAATTAGAATGGCAAAAAGCTCAAGAAGAATTGCAAAGAGAGCAAGCTGCTTTACAAACATCTGGTGCGAATTTAAGATCGGTGGAAGCCAATTTAAAAGCAGCTATTTCTAAGCGAAATCGCTATCAGCCCTTGCGCGAATCTGGTGCGATTTCCCTGGATTTAGTCGAGGAAACAGAATTAGCAGTAGAACAGCAAAAGCAAGCAGTTGCAGGACAAAAAGCAGCCGTTGAAACGCAAAAACAAGCGATTGAAAGCCAAAGAAAAACTGTTGAAAAACAACAACAAGCGGTTGCAGTAGCAGCAGCTAAATTGAAAGCCGTTCAAGCTGCCCTTAATCCTAGCGATGCAACCGTTGCGATCGCTTCCTCCCGCATTGCCCAAGAAAAAGCTAAGGGCGAAGCAACTTTAGCCACATTAAAAAAAGAACGAGAAGCGCTAATCCAGATCCGCCATGAAATCCAAAATCAAATTAACCGCGATCGCCAAGAACTCAAACAAATTGAAACCGAACTAACAAAAAGCGTCGTTCGTTCTCCCGTAGATGGCACAGTTTTAAAACTCGATCTGCGAAATACCGGACAAACCGTAGAATCGGGAGCGAAAATTGCCCAAATTGCTCCCAGTCATGCAGGTATTGTCGTCAAAGCGCGCGTAAACGCTCAAGATATTGGTAAAATTGCTCTCGGTCAAAAATCTTTAATGCGGGTTTCTGCCTATCCCTATCCCGATTACGGCGTACTGGAAGGAAAAGTCAGCGCGATCGCACCCGATACCATTTCTTCTGCGAGCAGCAATACACCCTACTATGAAGTCACAATCCAACCACAAAATACTTATTTAGTCAAGCGCGATCGCCAGTATCCTATCCAACCGGGAATGGAAGTAACGGCAGACATTATTGCAACAGAAGAGACAGTTCTGACATTTGCGATCCGAAAAGCAAGACTGTTAACAGATTTTTGACGTTAAGATATCATCCTGCTAGAACGTAAGTGAAAGTTTAGGAGATAATTTAAGCGATCGCTATGCCGTATTCCTTTCTCAACCGACTCTTTAAATCGCGCTTAACTAGCTTAGCTGCTACCGGGGCAATATCATCAACCCTGATGCTAACTGCCTGTAACAAAGCAACCAACACTCAGCCTACTCAAGTTATCCAAGTTCCCTCTTCAGTCCAAAGAGCTTTTGCCGCCAAATATCCGGGTGTAACTCCCCGTTGGGAATCTCAACCTTATGGCTATGAAGCTATTTTCCAAAAAAATGGCATCAAATACGAAGCCGAATTTTCCCAAGACGGAAGATGGTTAGAAACCGAATACGAAGTACCCGAAAATCGGTTTTCCACTTTAGTAATCAATCGGGTTAAAAAAGAATACCCCGGTTACAAGATTACAAAACGCGAGATTGAAATAACACCACAGGGTACTTTTTACGAAGTCGAAGTCGAAGGCGGGGGTAGGCAAATCGAACGCTATTACGACGAACGAGCCAACCCCGCCCGCAACTTGAACGAAGACGCCTGATAGAGATCCCCTATCCCCCTATCGCCATCATCTCCTGCTTGACTAATTACCCCCATTACCGATTAACCTCGTTCCCACGGCTCTGCCTGGGAACGCCATTACTCACATCTCGCACCATTCTCAACAAGCATTGAAAAACCGGGTTTCTTAACGAAAAATCTAGGCTTTCAAGTTTAGCTATTTGCAAGAAACTAAGGTTGAGCCACTGTGCAAGATCTGAGATTACCAACTTGACAATTCACCCGTTTTGGTTATCTAACCGATTTCAGCATTGAGTATGATGCATATATAGACAATACCGCCCTGGCAGGCGCTTAAACTCCTGCGGGATAGCCATAAACTTATCAGTAGAAAAACTTTACTAATTCCATCCTTTGGTAAAATATTTCCCCTATTTCCAAGGCGATCCCGGAGGCGACACATGAGTATTCAGTTTCATATTCAGCCAGATAGTGAAATTCCTGCCTCAACGCAGCTGTTTAATCAAATCCGGTTTGCGATCGCATCCCGTCAATTTCCTCCGGGACACCGCCTCCCCAGCACCCGTCAGCTAGCGATGCAAACAGGACTGCATCGCAATACCATAAGTAAGGTATATCGTCAACTAGAAAAAATCGGCTTAGTTGCATCTCAAGCAGGTTCGGGGATTTACGTGCGCGCCCAAGGTAACGAAGGCGGCGGCAGACTCAAATCTCCGATTTTGGATCAATATCCCCAAGCCTACGAAATTGTACTGGAAAGCTTGGATAAACTGCTGGCAGAAGGTTGCTCGCTCAACCAAGCTAGGGAGTTATTTTTAAGCGAAATAGATTGGCGCTTGCGCTGTAGCGCGCGGGTGGTGGTGACGGCTCCTACGCAAGACATCGGCGTGGGAGAATTGATGGTGCAAGAACTAGAACAAGCGCTTCGCATCCCCGTGCAGTTGGTGCCATTGGAGAAACTGGGTAGCTTTCTGGAGCAAACCCAAGCTGGTACGGTAGTCACCAGTCGATATTTTATCGGAGAAGCCGAAGCGATCGCATCTCCCAAATCCGTGCGCGTCATCCCCGTGGACATTTACGACTACAGCACGGAGATTCAGTTAGTCAGAAGTATGCCTAAAGATAGTTGCGTTGGTTTAGTTAGCCTTAGTTCTGGTATCCTGCGGGCATCGGAAGTAATTATCCACAGCTTGCGGGGCGAAGACTTGCTGATCATGACAGCGCAGTTACAGGATAGCTATAAAATTCACGCGATGGTTCGCAGCGCCCACACCATTATCAGCGATCAAGCTAGTTTCTCCACCGTCAAAACAATTGTCGCCCAAGCGCGAGAAGATATTATCCGTCCTCCCAAACTAATCTGTTGCGAAAATTACATCGGTATCAAGTCGATTAACCTACTCAAACGGGAACTTGGGTTAGCGTAAGAAGAAAATTTTAGATTGTAGAGTGCAGATTTCAGATTAAGATGGGCAAAAGCGTCTCATATTTCGCCGAACTGGTTTTGATCGGTTGCTACTAGCACTTCAGCGCTGAAGCGCTACTACCAACCCGTGAAAATCAAATTGCTGGATTACTAACGCAAGTCGCTAGTTATAAACTTCGGCGTGGCTAATTGCTAATAAAGAATTTTTACTAACATTAGCCATTAGCCGCTCTTCGAGAGATAACTAGCAAGTTGAGTTACTCGCTAAATCCAGAAAACAAATCTAAAATCTCAAATCTAAAATCTTAAATTGCTATGCCTGTTGAAATGCAACCCTCGATTGGTTTAAAAGACGCTATTGATCAGCGTCGGGCTGCCAGATCGTTTCGTCCAGATGCAATTCCACAAGTAATTTTAGCAGAAATTCTGCGGTTGGGTATTCGCTCCCCCTCGGGTTACAATTTACAACCTTGGCGGTTTATTGTGCTAAGGGGACAACAAAGTAAAGAAAAACTCAAAGCTTGTGCTTTCAATCAGCGACAAGTTGGGGAAGCGCCAGTGGTGTTGATTTGTTGTGGCGATCGCAGAGTTTCCACTCCAGAATACATCGAATCGGTCATCGAGTTGGGTAAAGATGCTGGTGCGATGAATGATGCCTATGCAGATGTAATGCGTCAGCAAATTCCAGGGTTATTTGAAAACAAGCCCTGTTTTGATTCTATTGAAGCTTGGACGAATCGCCATACCATGTTAGCTGTCGCTCAAATAACGATCGTGGCGAAAAGTTTTGGTGTCGATAGTTGTGCGATGGAAGGATTTGTTAGCGCCCAGGTAAAGGAAGCTTTTAAGATTCCAGAAGAAGTGGATGTTTGCTGTTTGCTTTGTTTGGGTTATGCAGCACCACCTTTCAAGCAGTATGGCGGGCGTTTTAATGTAGAGCAAGTTTGTTTCGGCGAGACTTACGGCGAATTGTTTGAACTGTAGGGGAACTCACATCTTGCACCTAAGCGATAAACAGCCGACAAATAAATTTGGGGCTGAAAGCTTAAGTTAGCTAAAGCTAACTAAAATCAACGTTTTAACCCGTTGAAACGGGTTTTAGCTAAAAGCTGTGAAATTTATTTCTGTTGGCTCTGGTGCAAGATGTGAGGGAATGAAAAATTAGAGATAGTGGGTTGGGGGCGGGTTTATATAGATTGTTTGTTCCTGGGAGAAATTGTCTGTAAAACCCGCCCCTACAAAATATGAAATGTCTGGTAGCAAAGGTTGTGCAAGTGTTTTTGACGGGAGTAGGGGCGGGTTTTACGAGAGATTTATTGTAGGGGCGGGTTTTACCAACCATTAAGTGGAACCACGAGATATTTCGTTAAACCCGCCCCTAAGCGAAAAGGATAAATAAACCCGCCCCGACGTGCAGCTACCGATGACACCAGACATGATATAAAGCCTTGTTTCTGCAAAATGCGATCGCTATTGATTTTCCTCTTCAATTTGGTTAGGAAACGAACACTCTACTGTAATTTTAAGGTTGCTTTCTGCTGTGCCTTTTGTTACGTAGGGAATGCCGGTTTCGCCGCCAATTTTGATGCCGAATTCTAGGGTAACTTTATCTACGTTAGCGATCGCAACCTGTTTAAATGCATTTAACGTGTAATTAGTATAGGCGCGAATTGTAGTTTGAATCGCCTGAAAGTTTTTCACCGCTTGCTTTTGCAAAGCAGAAGGACTCGACTCCCCTTTGCCACTTAGTCCCTCTTCTTCCTCTTCTTCTGTAGGTTCTGTAACTTTAATTGCAGCAGTTTTGACATCCTCTGCGGCTTCAATCCAAATGATTGTACCGTCATCTAGTTTGAGCGGTGTAATTTCGGTCATAGGTAAACTCCCGTAAGCGTAAGTAACTAATATTTCCCAAAACTCAGTAATTTTATCCGGACGAATTAGTAAAGATTTTGCATAACTAAGCAATACCTTTGACACAGAAGGCTTGCTGCTATGACCCGGGACGCCTTGGTAGTTGGGATTAGTACGTATGAATTTGAGCGACTGGGGAAGTTGCAAGCACCGTCAAACGATGCGGAAGCGATCGCGCAACTTTTAGAGCAATACGGAGAATTCAAAGTAAAAAGGCTACCAGGAATCATCGATCGAGAAACTCGCAACCCTCGCGTCGGTAAGACAACCAAAGTCACGCTGGTGGAGCTAGAAGAGGCGATTGTCCAACTGTTTAAGCCAGAGAGTCGGCAGATTCCCGATACGGCACTGTTGTATTTTTCGGGACATGGACTGCGGAAAAATCGAGGAATTCAGGAAGGGTTTTTGGCGACTAGCGATGTAAATTCGATTTTAGGCAACTGGGGTTTATCTTTACGATGGTTGCGAGAACTGCTGCAAGAAAGTCAGGTGCGACAGCAGATTATTTGGTTGGATTGTTGCTATAGCGGGGATATTCTGAGTATTGCCGAAGCCGATCCGGGGTATAAAGGGAGAGCGCGCGATCGCTGTTTTATAGCCGCCTCGCGGGCGTATGAGATGGCGTTTGAACAACAACAGCATGGCGTGCTAACAGCAGCTATGCTCGAAGGGTTGAAACCCCAGGGAAATCGATGGGTGACAAACCACAGTTTGGCAGATTTCTTGAATCGGAAACGTCACTTGTTCCCGCAGCATCTAATTTGTCACAACTCTGGTGAAGCAATCAATTTCACTCGCAGTTTTAACGCACCACCTACAGAGCCAGCGCCTCTTCCTAAACTAGAGATCTGTCCTTACAAGGGATTGGCTTATTTTGACTGTAAACAAGAAGACGCCAAATATTTTTACGGACGAACCGATCTGACACAACAGCTGTTGGAGAAAGTGCGCTGCGGAAATTTTCTCGCCGTTTTGGGGGCTTCCGGAAGTGGTAAATCTAGCGTTGTCAGAGCTGGGTTGCTGTATCAGCTCCAGCTAGGACAGAGGTTATCAGGAAGCGACCAATGGCAAATCTACATTATGCAGCCGGGAGAGCATCCATTGCAAAGTTTGGCACTTGCTTTTGTTGACCCGAATTTGTCGCTAGTGGAACGAGGGAAACAGTTGGGGGATGCAGAGGAGTTAATTAAACAAGGTGCGACGGGTTTGCGGCATTTGGTGCAAGCTTCGCCAAGTCGGGTGGTGTTGGTAATCGACCAGTTTGAAGAAGCATTTACCCTATGTCAGGATAAGGCAGAACGGCAGCAATTTTTTGCCTGTATCCTGGGCGCATTGGAACAAATTGGATTGCCCAATGTAGAGACGTTACATGTAACGTCTCTACAAATAATCATCGCCATGCGGGCAGATTTCTTTGGCAAGTGTGCAGAACAAGAGTATGCCGGATTAGCCAAAAAGATCCAGGAAAATCTGGTAACGGTAACGCCAATGAATCGCGATGAGCTAACACAAGCGATTACCGAACCAGCGAAACAGGTAGGTTTGACAGTAGAAGCCGAATTGGTCGATCAAAAAGAAACTCAATGGCAGGCAGGATGCCCACCCCAAGAGATTATTATTCGCAAAGGTTTAATGATAGACGATGTGGAAGGATCGCCGGGAAGTTTGCCTTTGTTGCAATACACCCTCACCGAATTGTGGAATAAGCGACAGCAAAACAAATTAACAGTTGCTGCTTATACCGAATTGGGCGGTGTGAAAGGAACGCTACAAAAACGCGCCACTGACGTGTATGATTCTCTTTCACCCGATGAGCAAAAAACGGCAAAGCGAATTTTTCTAGAACTGACGCAACTGGGAGAAGGAACAGAAGATACGCGCAGGCGAGTTTTGCAACAGGATTTAGTTACATCGGAGCAATCAGCCGCTTTAGTCAATCAAGTGGTGAAAAAATTGGCGGATGCCAATTTAGTCGTCACCAGTACCTTACTCGAGAAAGGAGTAAAATCGGGTCAAATCCCCGTAGTCGATATTGCCCACGAGAGCCTAATTCGCCATTGGTCACAACTGCGCGAATGGATAAATGAAAGCCGAGATGCCATCAGAATCAAGCACAAAATTGAACAAGCTGCCAAAGAATGGGAATATTACGGCAAGTCTACTGATATGGCTTATCTGTTGCAAGGATCCAGATTAGCTGAGGCGGAGAATTTCTTGGAAAATCATGCTGATGTGGTGATACTTTCTGGCGTTGCTCAAGCGTTAATTGCAGCGAGCAAAGTAGAGAGAAAGCGCCTGATTCAAAAAGAACAAGCCAAGGTACAACAAGAGCTAGAAGCCGCCCAAAAACTGGCAAAGGAGTCAGAAGCCAGACTCAAAGCCGAAGAAACAGCGCGTCATTTGGCTGAGCAAAACGCAGAGGTATCAGAAGCCAAACTCAAAGCCGAAGAAAAGGCACGCAAAGCAGCTCAGACAAGAACCAAAGTTGCCCGCATTTCTACATTTGTGCTGAGTTTAGCCACTTTGTTTGCCTTTAACCAGTGCAGCCGAGTCCAAACGCTCCTCGACAATGCCAAACTCAGGGAAGAAATTGCAGTCGCTAATGGGACGCCGCCACTGGAAAAACTCACAGGACACTTAAAAGTAGGCAAAAAACTGCCACAGCTAATTGAGTCGGAAAAAGCAGAACCTGATACCCAGATGCAGATATTAACGGCTTTGTCCCAGAGTGTCTACGATGTAAGAGAGCAAAACAGTTTTACTGGACATGAGGGCGCAGTTACTAAAATCAGTTTTAGCCCCGATAGGCAGATTATCGCTTCTGCTAGTAATGACAAAACCATCAAACTTTGGCAGCAAGATGGTCGCCTGATTAACACCCTCAAGGGACATAGCGATCAGGTTTGGGGCGTTAGTTTTAGCCCGGATGGGCAGACAATCGCTTCTGCAAGTAAGGACAAAACTCTCAAACTTTGGAGAGCCAGGGATGGCAAGTTGATTAAAACCCTTAAGGGACATAGCGCCCAAGTCAATGCTGTCAGTTTCAGCCCAGATGGGCAGACAATCGTTTCTGCCAGCAATGACAAAACTGTCAAACTCTGGAAACGAGATGGTAGTTTAATTGCTACCCTCAAGGGACATACCGATGTAGTTAATGCTGTCAGTTTCAGCTCAGATGGGCAGGCAATTGCTTCTGCAAGTAATGACAAAACCGTGAAACTTTGGAAACGAGATGGTAACTTACTTGCTAACCTCACCGGGCATGAAGATACGGTTGTGGAAGTCAGTTTCAGCCCGGATGGGCAGACAATTGCTTCTGCCAGCAATGACAAAACCGTAAAGCTTTGGAAACGGGATGGTAGCTTGATTACCACTCTCTCTGACCATAGTAATGGGGTTTATGGCGTCAGTTTCAGCCCGGATGGGCAGACAATTGCTTCTGCAAGTGGTGACTTTACCGTGAAACTTTGGAAACGGGATGGTAGCTTGATTACCACTCTCTCTGGACATAGAAATTCGGTTTTAGACGTAAGTTTCAGCCCGGATGGGCAGACAATTGCTTCTGCAAGTTATGACAATACCGTCAAACTCTGGAAGCATGATGAAAGCTTAATTACCACCCTCACTGGGCATAGTAATTATGTTAGGGATGTGATTTTCAGCCCAGATGGGCAGATAATGGCTTCTGCCAGTCATGACAATACGGTGAAACTCTGGCGGCGGGATGGCACTCCAATTACCACGCTCACCGGGCATCAAGCTGAGATTTGGAGTGTTAGTTTCAGCCACGATGGGCAGACGATTGCTTCTGCGAGTAGCGACAAAACCGTCAAACTTTGGAGAGTCAGCGATGGCAAGTTGATTACTACCCTCAAGGGACATACCGATCCGGTTTATGGTGTTAGTTTCAGCCGAGATGGGCAGAAGATTGCTTCTGCTAGTGGAGACAAAACCGTCAAACTCTGGCGGCGAGATGGGAAGTTGATTAGCACCCTCAAAAAGCAAAGCGATGCGGTTTTTGGCGTCAGTTTCAGCCCCGATGGAGAGATTGTTGCTTCTGCAAATGAAGACCATACTGTCAAACTGTGGCAGGTTAGCGATCGCAGCTTGATTCAAACCCTCAAGGGGCATAGCAATGCGGTTAGTGATGTCGCTTTTAGCCCCGATGGGCAGACAATTGCTTCTGCTAGTTGGGACAGTACCGTCAAACTCTGGCGGCGAGATGGCAGCTTAATTAGTACCCTGCCAGGGAATAGTTCTTCAGTTCAGGGCTTGAGTTTCAGTCCCGATGGGCAGATGATTGCTTATGCTAGCAACGACAATACCGTCAAACTCTCGAAGCTTGATGGCAGCTCTATTTTTAACCTCACTGGGCATACCAAACAAGTCAATGCTGTTAGCTTTAGTTCCGATGGTAAGATGCTTGCTTCTGCAAGCGATGACAATACTGTGATTTTGTGGAATTTGAATCTCGATGAATTATTGCAGCGCAGTTGCGATTGGGCGCGAGGTTACCTGAAAAATCCAAATAACGGTATGAGCGAAGATAACCCCGAGCGCCAAATTTGCGATGACGTTCAACCTTCAGCTTCCTTTCTAGTAGATCGAGGCATAAATTTAGCCAAAAAAGGGGATATTAACGGCGCAGTTGCTAAGTTTAAACAAGCTTTGCAACTCGACTCAAGTTTAAACTTCGATCCAAAAACAAAGGCGCAACGATTCGCAGCTTCATCTTTGGTTACTAAAGGAGAAAGCCTTGTGAGAGAAGGCAAAGTTAAAGAAGCAATAGCCGCTTATAAACAAGCCCAAAAACTCGATCCAACCCTAAAAATTGCACCCGATTCTTGGGGTAACTCTCTTTGTTGGCGCGGTAGCCTGAATGGCTATGCCAAAGAGGTAATGTTTGCTTGTGATAACGCAGTGAAACTTGACCCTGAAAATGGATGGATTCGCGATAGTAGAGGTGTTGCCAGGGCATTAACGGGTAATCAAAAAGGAGCAATTGAAGACTTTGAGGCATTTCTCAAGTGGGCTGACAAATATCAAACACTTCAGAATAATAAACCCCAGCGTCAAAGCTGGATTAAAACCCTCAAAGCTGGCAAGAATCCTATTACACCTGAAGAAATTAAGCAGCTACTTAATTAGTAGTTGAAAATCCCAGCCTGGATTTTTGTAAATCGCGTGCGATCGCTTGAGTTTATTCCGTTTGCCCATGAAGTCGGTACCCTTGGGGGCGGGTTTATAGAAATTGTTTGTTTTTCCTCAAGATGGTTGGTAAAACCCGCCCCTACCAACATGTTTGCTCTGTAGCAAAATCAAATAAAATCGGTATTCAAAGATGCGATCGCTTACCATTCCCGCAAGATAATCCCTTGCTAATATTGTCCTAAAACTGATGCAGCGATCGCGCAAACAATCCCTGCTCTATGCATGAACGCTCGATCGCTCTAATCGAGCGATCGCTTGCTAATATAGGTTTACGCACGGGACTTACCTATGACAACAGCTACTAAACCCAAGTTAACTCTACAAGAGTTCCTCCAACTCGGAGAAACGAAACCTGCCTCAGAATTTATCAATGGAGAGATCGTTCAAAAGCCTATGCCTCAAGGTGAACACAGCGTACTTCAAGGCGAATTCTGCGACGTTATCAATCAAGTCGCTAAACCTCAGAAAATTGCTTATGCATTCCCAGAGCTGCGCTGCACTTTTGGCGGTGAATCAATCGTTCCAGACATAGCAGTATTCCGATGGGAAAGAATTCCCCTTCTACCTTCTGGCAGAATTTCTAATCGGTTTGAAATTCATCCGGACTGGGCTATTGAAATTCTATCCCCAGACCAAAACCAAACCAAAGTGCTTGGTAAATTACTGCATTGTTCGCGAAATGGTACTGATTTAGGATGGTTAATGTATCCAGAAGAAGAAAGTATTTTGGCAGTATTTCCAGGTCAAAGAGTGGAGTTGTACAAAGGTGCAGATCCTTTGCCAATCCTTAATGGTATTGAGTTAGAATTGACAGTAGAAACAGTTTTTGGCTGGTTGAGTTTTAGTTAAATTAAGGGAAGCGATCGCTATTCATGGCAATCGAGTAAACAAGCGATCGCGCAAGTTTTTAATCAATAAAAACCTTCTTAATTAAAATCCGCATCACCTCACCTGGCTTGTTAGTTGATACCGGCAAACTCCACTCGTTCACCTCTGCAAAACGTTTGACATGCAGAGACTTAATAATTTTCACCACCGCTTTCGGCGAACCAACAACAATCATCCTGACAAATTCACGCCCCGATTCCGGATCTGTACAAACTCGCATCTCAACAGATGCCGATACAGATTCACTGGTATCGACCAGAGTGTTTGTAGTCATTTTGGTTTTCCTAATTTATATCGAAAATTGATATTCGCAGATCTGCGAATATATTAATCATACACAATCTTCGCAGATCTGCAAAGATTTACTAGCCGATGTCCCTCTGACACGATGAGAGACATGGGAAAAGTAGGAAAAGCTCTCAGACAAGTGTTGGAGACTTACGGTATCACTCAAAACAAGTTAGCGGTAACGCTGGGAGCCAAACCTTCCGTCGTTTTCCGCTGGTATCACGAACAAACAGACCCCAATGGCGAAACCATTGCAGATATTGCCAATGCACTGCAAGAAATCGAGCCAGCCGCCGCCAAAGAATTTGTCAGGCTATACTTAGGCGAATTCCTAGAAGACTAAGATCAGACCTAAATTCTCTCATTCCCAAGCTCCAGCCTGGGAATGAGAATAGACTTCTTGCAAAGGTCGGAAGAGTTACAACCCTTTGTAATATCATGTCCGTTGAATTGCCCATCATAAAAAAACATCACTCTGTCGTTGCGTAGGGACACGGCATCAGAGATATCTCAGACAAACAGAAAACGTTAATAATGCCGTGTCCCGGCTGATGATTATGGGTAAAATCGACCAGATATGATATCAACCCCTTTTAACCGGCTTTGTAGGGGCACGGCGTAGAATAATTTTGAGCTTATACCAAAGGTTGCAGATGCCGTGCCCCTACAGCCCCCAAAATCCCAGAAACCCCGTTTCTTTAACCATACCTGCGTCAAAAAGCCGATACCCTGAAGGGTATCGCTATTGCATTCAAAGGCTGCCTCCGCAGCCTCTAAAAATTCCAGCCTGCTTTGGCAGGCTTTGTTTGTATAGCCACATGCAATAGAAGTGTGGGCGTTTCTTACGCGCCCCGAAGCCAGAAACCGGGTTTCTTCGTAGAGTTTCCCAACCAACGATTTTTCATAGAAACCCGGTTTCTTTGCGTAAGTCCTAATTCAATAAACCGGGTTTCTCAAGCACAATCTCTTGTGGGGTAGGCGTCGGTGCCAGCCCTATTTCACGGCAAATTGACAATTCACGCCCAAAAACTCTTGCACCCGCTGTAAATAAGTCTCAGCATCTTCTAACATGGGAAAATGAGCCGTATTGCGAATCAGGGCATATTCTGCGCGATCGCTCAAATCCGCCGCCTGACGCCCCATAGCCGCAGGTATAATTTGATCGTATTCCCCAGACACTATCAGCGTCGGAACGGTTATCTTAGCAAACTCCTGGGGCATTACTTCCGCCGCCTGCTTGCTTACCGAAGTAAAAATAGTACCCAAAGCCGCATCGTAATCTGCTAGTAAAAAATCTTCTAAAAAAGCCTTACTGATAACACTCGGTAACGGGCGATGTAAAAATCGCGCCATGAAAAACTTATCTGCAAAGGGAATCTTCTGCAACCAGCGCGGGCGGTATTTTACCACATAACCGCCAAATTTATGAAACGCTGCAAAGGCTTTTTCGTCGTATTCAAAAATACCGCTGCAAGTTAAAATTGCCCGTTCGACTTTTTCGGGATATCGGTTAATAAAAAAAGTTGCCACCGATGCGCCCATTGAATGGGCATTGATGTAAACTCGGTTTAAATTTAACGCCTCTAAAAGCGCGGCTAAATCGTCAGCAAAGCTTTCTAGTTCGTAAGTTAATTCCGCCGCTGTTTTGGGCGTATCTTTGACTAATTCGGATTCTGCTTGAATAACGCTTTCTGTCTCTGAGATGGTGCGCGTTTCCCCGTTGCGGGATTTAGTACTTCTGCCAAATCCGCGCATATCGTACAGCAAACAATCAAAACAATCGGACATTGCTTTCGCCGTACTTTCCCAGTAACGCGCCGATCCACCCCATCCGTGAACAAATACCATCGCTGGTTTCGCTTCAGTCTGATTTTCTGAGCGAATCCACTCGTAATAATGATCGACACCCCGAACAGAAATATAAGGCATTTTCTAGCGAGCGGTAATTGGTAATTGGTAATTGGTAATTGGTAATGGGCAATTTTAGATTAGATTAAATTCTACAATGCGATCGCATTTGACACTTGACCAATTACCCATTACCCATTACCCATTACCCGTTTACGCAGATTCTGGTTTAGGCAGCGAGGAAGGATGTACCAACAATTCTGCCGTCGAGCGCTTCTCTACCATTTCTTTGGTAATGGTACAGCGGGTTACATCTTTCCGCGAGGGTAACTCGTACATCACGTCTAGCATTAACTCTTCGACTATGCCGCGCAGCGCCCGGGCGCCGGTTTTGCGGCGGTAGGCTTCTTGCGCGATCGCACGCACTGCTTCTGGTTTAAACTCCAGGTTAACGTTATCCATCTTCAGCAGTTTTTGATACTGCTTCACCAGCGCATTGCGAGGTTGAGTCAAAATCTCGGTTAAGCTTTCTTCATCCAGCGGATCTACCACAGCCATTACCGGAATCCGACCGATAAACTCCGGAATCATGCCAAATTTTACAATGTCGTCCGGTTCTACCTGTTTCAGTACGTCTGCCGTCCGCTTTTCTTTTGATTGCCCTTCCCCTGGCTGAATAAAGCCTATTGACTTTTTACCAATTCTCTGCTCTATGACTTTTTCTAGACCGACAAACGCCCCACCGCAAATAAACAAGATGTTACTCGTGTCAATTTGGATACAATCTTGATACGGATGCTTGCGTCCACCTTGGGGAGGTACGTTGGCGACCGTGCCTTCTAACATTTTCAACAGCGCTTGTTGCACGCCCTCGCCGGAAACGTCGCGGGTAATCGATGGATTTTCGCTCTTGCGGGCGATTTTATCGATTTCATCGATATAGATGATGCCTCGCTGGGCTTCTTCTACGTCAAAGTCGGAAACTTGCAGCAGCCGCAGCAAGATATTTTCCACATCTTCTCCGACGTATCCGGCTTCGGTTAGCGTAGTAGCATCGGCTACCGCGAAGGGTACATCCAAAAGCTTCGCTAAGGTTTGAGCCAAAAGCGTTTTGCCGCATCCGGTAGGCCCCATTAGCAGGATATTCGACTTTTGTAGCTCTACCACTTCATCTGGGCCGACTTTGCCGCTGTTTTTAGCTTGGACGAAACTCAGGCGCTTGTAGTGGTTGTAAACTGCGACAGAGAGGACTTTTTTCGCTTCCTCTTGACCGATGACGTGTTCGTCCAGATATTTTTTGATTTCTCTGGGTTTGGGTATTTGATGCAGCGAGATGTTAGCCGACCGAGTGCGACGCTTTTGAGGTTGGTCTGGTCTAGGATTTGGTTGAGGAGCTTGGGGACTGGTATCCAGCAGCTCCTCGTCTAAAATTTCGTTACACAGGTCAACGCATTCATCGCAAATGTAGACTCCCGGACCGGCAATTAATTTCCGAACCTGTTCTTGGGATTTGCCGCAAAATGAACATTTTAAATGGGAGTCGTATTTGGACATAATTGCCTCTTATGCTACTGGGGTAACAGCCTTGCCTGAGTTGGGCAGGTTTTGCCTGGAAATAACCTGGTCGATTAAACCGTAGTTTTTGGCTTCTTCAGCTGACATGAAGAAATCGCGCTCGGTATCGGCTTCAATTCTCTCTAGGGGCTGACCCGTGTGCGACGCCAGCAACTCGTTCAGCTTACGTTTATGATAGAGAATTTCTTTGGCTTGAATCTCGATGTCAACTGCTTGACCTTGAGCGCCACCTAAAGGTTGGTGGATCATAATCCGAGAACTGGGTAGCGACATCCGCTTTCCTTTTGCTCCTCCTGACAGGAGAAAAGCTCCCATGCTCGCAGCTAAACCATAACAGATGGTAACAACATCCGGGCGGATTTGTTGCATGGTGTCATAAATCGCCATACCCGCCGTTACCGAACCACCGGGGGAGTTGATATACAGTTGGATGTCTTTTTCTGGGTCTTCAGCATCCAAAAACAGCATTTGAGCTACGAGTGAGTCAGAGACTTCATCTGTGACTGGGGTGCCCAAAAATACAATGCGCTCCCGCAACAGGCGCGAGTAGATGTCAAATGCCCTTTCGCCCATCCCCGATTGTTCTACCACCATTGGGATCACATTGCTGGGGATGCTGGAGTAAACCTCTAGGGTCTTTTGACTTATAGGAGAGTAATTGGCAGATTTGGATACAAGCATATTACCTAATTTGGGTGGATGCCAGATGGCACTTCGACCAAAACCCGAAACTTTTTCTAGAAGACGACACAACTATATCTTTTATAGCCAAATTCCGGTGTTTTTGGCTATTGCGATCGCATCTTTCCCGCCCAAACCTGGTTGTTGTGATGTTCGTTTTTTACCACTACCCCAGGCATTTTACCTGGGGATTTGAGTAACCTAAAAACGCTATTCGCCTGCTGTGGCTTCGGTTTCGGGTTCGGTTGTGGGTGTTGCGGAAGCTGGGGGGTTTTCCGCCGACTCTTCTGGAGTACTTTCTGATTCGCTCCCTTTCAAGGAGCCTTCTGGGACAAGTTCGAGGGTAGAATGTTCTTCCAACCACTTGACTATTTTTTCTTTCAGTAGGTCTTCTTCTACATAAGCGCGTAACCTTTCCGGATCGATATCGCGGTCTTTCAACTCTGCCATTAGCTCTTTTACCTTGGCATCTACCTCAGCCGGTTCGACTGAGAGCGATTCTCGTTTGGCTACTTCTCCTAGTGCGATGGTGCGCTTGATCCGTTCGATTGCTTCTTCGCGCGATCGCTCCCGCAACTGGGGTATCATTTCCTGGGTAAACAGCTTTTTGATATCAAACCCCTGGTTGCTCATTTGCATTGCCGTTTGCGTCAGCATTGCGTCAATTTCTTGCTCGATCAGCGTCGCCGGTAGGTCAACTTCTACATGCTTCACCAATTCATCGATAATCGCTTGCTCTTTGTTCGCTGCGGTTTTTTTCTCAGCTTGCTCTTTAAATCTGGTTTCCAGGTTAGCCCGCAATTCCTCTAAGGTTTGCATATCGCTGACTTCTTGAGCAAAGTCGTCGTTGAGTTCGGGTAACTCTTTTTCTTTGATTTCCTTGAGCGTGATGGTGAAAACCGCTGGCTTTCCTCCCAAGCTTCTCTCCGCATAGGTTTCGGGAAATGTCACGGAAACTTCTTTGCTTTCTCCTGGGTTCATACCCACAATGCCATCGACAAATCCGGCAATAAACTTTCCTTCTGCTAACTCTACTTGAAAGTCTGTCGCCGAGCCGCCGGGAATTTCTTGGGGCGTGGCGGATTCATCTTCCCCTTCACTTACCAGCCGTCCGGTAAAATCAACTACGGCGATATCGCCCATTTGCGCGGGGCGTCCTTCGACTGGCACTAACGTCGCTTGTTCTTTCCGCCGCTCTTCCAGGAATTTATCTACCGATTCGGCATCGTATTTTCCTTCCTCTACTTTTAAATTCCAGCCGGTGTAGTCGGACACTTGCGCCTCTGGCTGGACGTCAACGGCGGCAAAGAAGGTCAGGGGTTTTCCTGGTTCGTACTGGTTGACCAATTCTTCAAAAGAAGAACGCAGCTGGTAGTTACCTATTGGTGCGATCGATTCTTGCTTAAGCGCTTGTTTTACCGCATCTTGAATCAACTCTTCCAAAGCAGTGGCTTTGAGGCGCAATGAGCCGAACCGCCCAAGCAGGACTTGGCGCGGCACTTTCCCCTTGCGAAACCCAGGAATGTTTGCGTTGCGGGTCAGGTCTTGAAATACCTGCTCGTATGCCTTTTTGGACATTTCTGGCGTAATTTCTATTTCCAGGCCAATCTGGCTGGCGGGAAGCTTTTCCTGGGTTACTTTCATACTCAATTTGAATTGCGATCGCTGTTCTTGATACTATGCTTGCTTAACCAGGTATCATCCAACTGTTTTCTGACTCGCTGAGGCGAATCTATCAACAAATGTCTGACCCCGTGATATGCTGGTGCAAGCTACCCGTGCCGGCAAGGTGTCTGGCAACATTGGCGGCAGCTAAGCGGATAGTCGCCAGCCATCACCACGCAGAAACCAGCACGCAGAAACGGGAACAAATACATGTCCCTTTCGTTTCCGCCTTCTGATAATAGTACATTTAGTGGACAGGCCGCCGCGTCTTTTAATCTGGAGTTTCGATTTGAGTCAAATTTTAGCTTTAAGTACTTTAGTTGTATTCAATTTATCTCAAATATGCGTAATCGATTGAGGCCAACAGATTAAACGCAAGTTCATATTATTTAAACAATAAAAAAACATCATTAACACTTCTGACCCTAAAATTGGGTTCGCTGTTGTCAATTTCACCTTTGGTTTAAGTGGAGGATATAAGTTTGTCAGAATCTTATAAAGTGGCGATTTTAGGAGCGACGGGAGCCGTCGGCACCGAGTTACTGGAATTATTGGCAAGTCGCAACTTTCCCCTCAAGGATTTAAAGCTGTTGGCTTCACCCCGTTCGGCTGGGCGGACAATGCCGTTTAAGGGGGAAAACCTGCCGGTAGAAGTGCTGGATGAGAATTCTTTTCAGGGTATAGATATCGTTTTAGCTTCCGCAGGGGGGTCAACGTCTAAAGCTTGGGCATCAAAAGCTGTCGAGGCGGGTGCAGTAGTAATTGATAATTCCAGTGCGTTTCGCATGGATGCTACCGTTCCGCTAGTAATTCCAGAGGTCAATCCGGAAGCCGCATCTACCCATAGGGGGATTATCGCTAATCCCAATTGCACGACAATTTTAATGGCGGTGGCAGTATGGCCCCTGCATCAAGTACAGCCGGTGCAACGCCTAGTAGCGGCTACCTACCAATCTGCCAGCGGTGCTGGTGCGAGGGCGATGGAGGAAGTGAAACAGCAAGCGACGGCGATTTTGCAAGGCGAAACACCAAAAGCAGAAATATTTCCTTACCCCTTGGCGTTTAATTTGTTCCCGCATAACTCCAAGTTGACTGAATTGGGGTATTGTGAGGAAGAGATGAAAATGGTCAACGAAACGCGGAAGATTTTTGGCGACTCCCAAATCCGAATTACGGCAACCTGCGTTCGGGTTCCCGTACTGCGCGCCCACTCGGAAGCGATTAATCTAGAATTTAGGGAACCTTTCCCCGTGGAAAAAGCCAGGGAAATCCTGAGTCAAGCACCGGGAGTTAAGTTGGTGGAAGATTGGCAGGCTAATTATTTTCCCATGCCGTTTGAAGCCAGCGGTCGCGATGAAGTCTTGGTGGGGCGCATTCGTCAGGATATTTCTCATCAGAGTGGTTTGGAACTTTGGTTGAGTGGCGACCAAATTCGCAAAGGTGCGGCTTTAAATGCCGTACAAATTGCTGAGTTGTTAGTATCGAAAAATCTGGTACGACCAACAGCAGCCGCTGCAAGTTAAATATTCGCTTAGTGTCAATTGTTGGCAGTCATTGGTAAGATGGATAACCCATAAGCAATTACCTTTCAGTGGACAGTGGACAGTGGACAGTGGACAATTATCAAGAAAAACTGGGTTTAGAACAAGGTAATTATAGGACGGTTGACTCACTATCAACTGTCAACTGTCAACTGTCAACTATTACCAATGACCCAATTCAGGAGTGAGGAAAAAAGTGTGGTAAGTTTTGGACGAACGATCACCGCGATGATTACGCCGTTTAAGGAAGACGGCAGCGTCAATTATGCAGTAGCGGAAAAACTAGCAGCTTATTTAGCTGAAAATGGGTCAGATGGAATTGTAGTTTGCGGCACAACGGGTGAATCTCCTTCTCTGACTTGGGATGAAGAGTACGAGTTATTTCAGGTAGTTAAAAAGGCAGTCAGTGGAAAAGCGCTAGTTATCGCGGGGACTGGTTCTAATTCCACCAGAGAAGCGATCGCAGCAACGCAAAAAGCAGCTAAAATAGGATTAGATGGCTCGCTGCAAGTAGTTCCATACTACAACAAGCCACCTCAAGAAGGAATGTACCAGCATTTTCAGGCGATCGCTCAATCTAGCCCCGATTTGCCGATCATGCTCTACAATATACCGGGTCGCACCGGACAAAATCTGCTCCCAGAAACGGTGGCTCGGTTAGCAGAAATTCCCAATATTGTTGCCATTAAAGAAGCAAGTGGTAATCTGGATCAAGCGACTCAAATTCGCTGTCTAACGCCGCCTGATTTTCAGATCTACTCTGGGGATGATTCGCTCACCCTACCCCTCCTATCTATCGGTGGGGCGGGCGTAGTTAGCGTAGCCAGTCATCTGGTAGCGCCGCAGCTGCAAGCAATGATCCAAGCTTTTGAAGTGGGTAAAATTAAAGAAGCGACTCAAATTCACTTGCAACTTTTCCCGCTGTTTAAAGCCCTATTTGCAACCACAAATCCCATACCAGTTAAGGCGGCTTTGAAACTGCAAGGGTGGGATGTCGGCAGCACTCGTTCTCCCCTATGCGACCCGACTAATGAAATTGCACAAAATTTGAAAAATGTGTTAGAAAAACTATCATTACTATAATCAATGGAATATTGATCCCAGATTTATATAAGCCTAAATAAGCATAATTTTTTGACATTTAGGCGAATTGTAATAGCAATTAGCAATTGGAGAATTTTCCTTGGCTAATTGTCAGATTATACTTGCTGAAAATCGTAAATTAGCTGTTACTAAAAAACCAAATTCTCTCGCAACCTCATACCTAACAAAGGATGTCAATGACTACAAACGAATCAAAACCCGCTCTCAAAATTATTCCTCTCGGAGGCTTGCACGAAATCGGCAAGAATACCTGCGTGTTTGAAATTAACGATGAAATCGTGCTTTTAGACGCAGGATTGGCTTTTCCCACCGATGGAATGCACGGCGTTAACATCGTCTTGCCAGATACGACCTATCTGCGGGAAAATCAGCACAAAATTAAGGGGATGATCGTCACCCACGGTCATGAAGACCATATCGGCGGCATTCCCTATCACCTCAAACAGTTTGATATTCCGGTTATTTATGGCCCGCGTTTGGCAATGGCCTTACTGCATGGAAAACTAGAAGAAGCCGGAGTAGCCAATCGTACAGAATTGAGAACGGTTCTCCCTCGCGATATCGTGCGAATCGGCAATTCATTTTTTGTGGAATTTATCCGCAATACCCACTCGATTGCCGATAGTTTTACCGTTGCCTTACATACCCCCGTTGGCGTGGTAATTCACACAGGTGACTTTAAAATTGACCACACTCCAGTGGATGGAGAATTCTTTGATTTGCAGAAACTCGCAGACCACGGAGAAAAAGGAGTACTCTGTTTAATTAGCGATTCAACCAACTCGGAAGTTCCCGGTCAAACGCCTTCGGAAAGATCTGTTTATCCCAATTTGGATCGGATTTTCTCCCAAGCAAAGGGACGCTTAATGGTGACGACTTTTGCGTCTTCAGTCCACCGAATTAACATGATTTTGGATTTGGCGAAGAAGCACAATCGCATTGTATCTGTCGTCGGTCGTTCCATGCTCAACGTGATTGCTCATGCGCGCAATTTGGGTTATATCAAGTGCGAAGATAGCTTGCTGCAACCTTGGAATGTGGCGCGCAACATGGCAGATGAAAAAGTTTTAATCTTGACCACGGGATCTCAAGGGGAACCCCTGGCGGCATTAACTAGGATTGCCAATCAAGAACATCCCCACATTAAAATCAAGCAGGGCGATACGGTAGTGTTTTCGGCTAACCCAATTCCGGGAAATACGATCGCAGTAGTCAATACGATTGATAAACTGATGATCCAAGGCGCTAACGTGGTCTACGGTCGGGAAAAAGGAATTCACGTTTCCGGGCACGGCTGTCAGGAAGACCAAAAGCTGATGATAGCCTTAACTCGTCCCAAATTCTTCTTACCCGTCCACGGGGAACACCGGATGCTGGTAAAACACTCCCAAACAGCTCAAAGTATGGGCATTCCGGCAGAAAATATGGTGATTGTGGACAATGGCGACATAGTCGAGTTGTCGGAAGATAGCATCGCGATTGGGGGTAAGGTTCCTTCTGGCATTCAATTGGTAGATAATGCGGGAGTTGTCCACGATAACGTTCTCAAGGAACGCCAGCAATTGGCAGAAGATGGTGTGGTAACGGTTGCAGCTGCTATAGATTGGGAAGGTCAGTTGGTTGCTAAACCAGAAGTGCATTTGCGCGGTGTGGTGACTTCTGTGGAGCGCAGTCTACTACAAAAACTGGTTCAAACAACCATAGCAGATATTTTGCGCGATCGCTGGAGTGAATTCGCCCGCAGCTTCGACACTGAAGAGCTAGACATTGATTGGGTAGGCTTGCAAGAGCATATCGAACAAGCGCTACAGCGTTTAGTTCGTCGCGAACTTCAAAGCCGTCCTTTACTCGTCTTCTTGATGCAAACACCAGAAGCACCTCCAGTTAAAGTTACTGGACGCCGCCGGCGCGCTACTGCTAGAGTCGCTTCTTAACTCAACCCCCTCTCCCCCCATCCCTTCAAGATGGGGGAGAGTTGAAGAGGACGCGAGTATTCCCCGCGTCCTCTTGTCGTCTGCGCTTTCTCCTGTCTTCTGGGTCAAACTCTTTATATAATCGGTTATTTCGCCAAATTCTCCGGGTTTTCACTACGCTGCTGCATCTACCAAAATGGCTTAACCCCTTTGAGGAACTTGCTAGAATTGCGACATGTCCCTATACTTAGGCTTGCACTCAACAAAATTCCGTACTACCACGCAAGCGAAAATTTGGGATTTTAGCCACCATGACTTTTAGCCAGTATCACCATGTTGCCTCAAGGTAGAGGTGACTAATCAATCCTGAGTGGGAAGCCCGAACGCTTTTTGCGGTTCAAAAATAAGCCAAATGGAAGTACCAATCCGGTAAAGCCATCTGCGATGCTGTATATATCCACCAGAGGAATGCACTCCACTGATGGGAACACTAGGAGAGAAAAAATAATGACGAAGCTAACCTATTCTAGCATAGAAAATTCGACCTTGACAAGCTGGGTGTGGATTGCGCCAGCCAAGAATACCGCCAAGAAGAATCAGCAGCGTTATAGTTCCAAGAAAGGTTTCGATTTGCTGCAACCGCTGCGCCAACTGCTGGATGGAGTGGATGTGCGCGATCGCGAATTGGCTCACCGTTTATGCCAGATGATACCATCTCAGTGTCCGTTCGAGCGGGAAGTTAAATTGTTTGGTCGTACTCTGTTTCGCATTCCGCCGCTGTGTAAGCTCAACCCACTGTATGAAGAAGTTGTGGCGCTGCGATTCCGGGCGTTGAGTTATTTGGCAGATGAATGCGGCGAAGACGTAAGCTGCTACTGCTAGAAACAAGCTGGATAATTTTTCCAAGTCGAGTTGGCTTCCCACTCAAACGCTATTTCGGCTGGATGTAAAAATTAATTGACTAACAGAGCGATCGCTGCTAAATGTTACTAACCAAAGAAAGCTTCTAGGGCAATTTTTTACATGCTTTCTGATTGGTTCCAGTAAATTTACTGTTAGTGCTAACAAGCTTCTGCTGCTAATATTTTGAACAGCAAGCGATCGAAGACAGCTATTTCTTAGGCTGGCTCTGGATTAACTCAATCCAAACCTCAACTTAAATCAGGGATTAATGCATTAGTTCGTTTCAATTGTCGCTCTGAAACGCTTGTTGTCTCGATGCTCTTTGAAACTGGTTAACTTGGCTTGCTCGAACTGCTGCATTGCCTGAAGCACCCATTAACAGCTAGTTCGTCAAGCAAAAAATATGATCGACAAAATAGAACGCAGGCTAATTCCTTTAATTGCTAGACTGGTTGAGTATTGGCAAAACAAGCTGCTAAGCTACAAGCATCAAGAAATCAAGCGTCAACTGAAATTCTGCGGTAGGGGAGTCCGATTCAAGCGAGAAATTAGAATAGACCACCCGCAGAACGTCTCAATAGGAGATAAAGTTTATATTGGCCCAAACACCATCTTAGATGGCAGAGGGGGTATTACAATTGGCAAGAATACAACCCTGGGCTTCAACGCAGTCGTCCTCTCAGCTAACCATGACATTAAAAGTAATGCCTTGCCTTACGAACACAATGTTTACATTCATAAACCTGTAGTTATCGGAGAGAATGTTTGGATTGCGGCTAACGTTTTGATCGTACCGGGAGTGACGATTGGAAATGGAGCAATTATCGCAGCTGGTACGGTTGTTACTGGCAATGTTGAACCCCTAGCAATTGTTGGCAACCAACCGATGCGAGTAATTAAATATAGAGATAAAGAGCATTACGAGCGCTTAGCTGGAAAAGATCCCGCAGAAATGAATACAGCGCTCGAACTTGTACATCATTTTTATCAGGAATAATACAGTAGATTGCTTGCCTCGTCTTGGTACAGCATTTTCGCTTTGTTTGTGTAGCGGCACCCTTAAGGGTGCCTGCACACCGCTGTGGGTGTACTGCTATAAATTGCTTGTGGGAGCTAGCCATATAAAACACAACCCGACTAAAATCGCCTTTCAAACTCAATAACTGCTCTTGTATCGCCAGAAAAATCAGTCGAACCGCGTAACAGAATCTCATTATTAATGCGATAGCGCAAGTTGAATTGAGTTGGCTGATTGCTGGTTAAAATCCGCAAGATTGACGCTGATAAATTATTAGTAATATCAATCCCCGCTTCTGCTGCTAAGCCTAGCGTTGAGTTATTTTGGTCGCGGGCGCGTTCGGAAGTAATTGCTGTGGGAAATATTCGCAATTCACTTAAACCAATCGCTTGACCAATTGAACTAATTGTGCTTTGAAGACCGGGCAATAAGACCGATCCGGCTAAGTTAGCAAGTCCTAAAGTACCGTCGGTTCCCTGTCCTAAAGTTTGGATAAATCCACCACCAATTAACGATACAATTTCCTCGCGACTGCGGGGTGGATTGCTGGTTAATTCCAAGTTATCAGTTAATTGACTTGCAGGGCCGATAACTGTGGCTTGAATGCGAACCGTCCGCAATGAACCTGCGTCGGTAGAAAGTTCGTCGCTAATTTCTGAGGCGACGTTGGTGGAGGGAAGGCGACTGCGGGTGACTTCGGGAACAGTTGTTGTTAACCGCACATTTAGGATGGGATCGAGTTTGCGTTCGGGGGTAAATTCAGCGGTATGATTGTAACTTCTTGCTAGGTTAAATTGAGCGGCAAATAGATTCACTTGACCGCGTTCTAGTCGGATGATACCGTCAGGTTGAATATCATTTAAAGAGCCATTTATTCTAAGATTGCCTCTGGCTTGGAAGCTGAGAATTGGAGGTTGAGAAACTTCTACACCCCGTCCTAAAGTTAACAGCAAATCGTTGAATTCTGGGATAATATTGCGATCGCCTGCCGTACCGCCACCACCCGCAGCAGGCGTACCCCTATCCCCAGCTTGGGACAAAAACACCTGACCATTGGTTAGTTCGACGCTGCCTCCAATTCTAGGAGGGTTATTGGGGTTTAACGCCGTGCCGGTAATTGCTACATTACCATTCGCCTGACCTTGGTAAAGCCCTCTAAGATTGAGCGCCAACTGGTTTAAAGTGACGGTAAGGGGATTTCCGGCATCGGGGTCGTTAGGGGAAAGCGGACTGGTAATTGGTAGAACTCCCCCTACGACTACTTGTCCTTGACTATACTGACCTTGTAAGGGTTCTTGCCGAGAGATGATGATGCGATCGCGTTCAAATCGTATTGTCCCGTTGACGTTTGTTAGCGGTTGCCCTTGCAAGAGTTGGGCGCGCAAGGTAGCATTTTGTACCGTGGCAAATCCCGTAGGTACTGGTTCTCGCAGGGTTCCTCCTACTTCGAGTTGCACTTGTCCGACGCCGGATACCCATTCGACTTGTCTGCGGGTTAATAGACTTAATAATGCTAAGCCTTCATTTTGAACGTTGATGTCTAAGGCGATGCGATCGCTATCCGGTTTAACTGAAGCAAAAGGCAATTCGTAAGGCAGGCTACCTCTAATATTAATCGGTTCTGGCCCTGCCACCAATACTTGCGATTGAAAGTCCAATCGGGCATTATTGTAATCGAAATCGGCTCGGGCAGATTGCACCGGCGTTTGATTGAGAGTTCCTCCGACTAATTCTAAATCTCCGTTGACTTGCGGGTTGGCTAAATTGCCGGATAGTGTGGCATTGGCATTTAAATTTCCGGTCAAATCGAAGGGCAAAGCCACGAAATTTCTCAGCACCGCGACGGGAAAGTTTCTCACTTCTAATTGTCCATTTTGTTGCTGCAATCCCAAGTTGCCAGAAAAGGCTAGTAAGGATTGATCTGTTTCGATTCGCAACGGGGAAACGGTAAAGATGCCATTGGCAAAACTGCCTTGGGCGATAACGCGGTCGAGTTTAATTCTATATTCATCCAAGCGCCAGTTTTGACCTTGAAGGTTGTAGCTGAGGCGTAAATTTCTTAACCCGGATGGGGAAGCGTTTGCAACTTCGATGCTACCGCTAAAAGTTCCGGTTAAATTCTCTAAATCTTCCAGGGTAGGTAGGCGGGAACCTTGACGGGCGATTTCCCGTTCTTGTTGTCGCAATGCTTCAATTTCGGAAAAGCGACGCAGTTGGTTTTGCAGGGTTTCTCCTGGTACGCCTACTGATGGTAATTGAACGGCTGCTGCTCTAGCATAACTTTGTCCGCTACCTTGTTGGAAGTCTAATAAATTAAACAAGCGGGCGACTTTGAAAACTTCTTGAATATCGCCTTGAGTAACTTGAACTCGACCGTCAAATTGAGGCCCAGCCGGGGTTTGAATTAAGCGTCCGGTAAAAGCATAGCGACTGTCGCCGCGCTGCAATTCACCGCCGGTAATTTCTAATCTGCCGTTGCGATAGTTGAAACTTCCACCGGCGATTTGATATCCGGTGAGTTTGCCGATTTGGGCGTTTGAAAGGGCGATGTTATCGCCTCTGACGCTAAAGTCATTTAAGTTGAGGGCAAAGTTTCCAGAGACGGTTCCCGAAACTTGTTGGTTGGCTAATGCAGGGGGTAACTGTACTGTATTTCTGACCAGTTCTATCGGTAAGTTTCGCACGTTGGCGATTAATTCATCGCCTTGCCTTCTGCCTTCTGCTATTGCACCATCTCGTTGAATTAAGAAGGTTTCGGGACGGTTATTGCGGTCGAGTTGGAGGGCGATTCTGTCTCTTGTCCCGACTAGATTTAGTCCGACGCCTCTGCCTTCGCCGGTTTGAACATTTCCGCGCAAAGGCGATTCAAAGGCGAGGTTATTTACGACTAAATTTCGCAGTTCTAATTCTCCGTTGACGTTGGGATTGGTAAGCGTTCCGGCTACGCGCCCGGAAAAGTCAGCACGACCTGCTAATGCTATATTATTGGGGAGATTTAAAGGCAATGAACGCAAGTTCAAATCCTGCGCCGCTACAGTTAAATCAAAGTTGCCAATTTGTGGCGTCCCGGCTGGATTAAATCTCACCGCAACGACTCCTCTAGCATTTAATCCGGGTGCGGTTGCTTGCTGAATTTGTAACTGCTGTCCATTCCAGGCAAAAGTGGCAGCTAATGGGCCATCTATCGGGCCAATTCCTTGGGAGAAATTGGCAGAACCGGCAACTTGAATATCGGCAGGACTAAAGGAGTTAACATTCCCGGCTAACTGGAGATTTTCTCCGTTGAGTTCTCCCCGCAATTGATTGTTAATTCGACTTAATTCGATGCCGGAAACATTGGCAACTGCTGCTTGCCAACGACCTTGTTCTAAACGTGCCTGTTGAATTTGAATGTTGCCACCGGCAATGTTTAACTGTCCGCTGGCAATTGCGGCAATATCTCTCGGTTGAAAAGAAGTAACATTTCCGGTTGCTTGTACTTGACCGCTGAAGGTTGCTGGTAACCGATTGGGTAAGGTTGCTAAACGATGCAATTGCAGATTATTGGCTGCAAAAGTAGTTTGCCAGCGCCCTTCGTTTAATTGTGCTTGTTGAATTTGGACGCTGCCACCGGCAATATTTAAACTGCCTCTCGCTTCGGCTTGAATATCTTTGGCTTGGAAAGATTCTAAATTACCTGCGGCTTGAACTTGACCGCTGAAGGTGGCTGGTAAACGATTTGGTAATGTCGTCAAACGATGCAATTGGAGATTATTGGCTTCAAAGGCAGTTTGCCAACGTCCTTCGTTTAATTGTGCTTGTTGAATTTGGACGCTGCCACCGGCAATATTTAAATTGCCTCTCGCTTCGGCAGTAATATCTTTGGGTTGGAAAGATTCTAAATTACCTGTAGCTTGAACTTGACCGCTGAAGGTGGCTGGTAAATTATTTGGTAGTTGTGCAAAGCGATTTAACTCGATTCCAGTGGTGTTAATGTTAGCTTGCCAACGACCTGCGTTTAATTGCGCCTGCTGAATTTCGATATTGCCGCCTGCGACTTGGAGGCGTCCCCTGGCTTCAGCAATAATATCTTTGGGTTGGAAAGATGCTAAATTACCTGCGGCTTGCACTCTACCGCTAAAGGTTGCTTGTAACTGTGGCGGCGCTTGCGGTAAGCGATTTAACTGCACTCCGGCGGCGTCTACAACTGCTTGCCAACGTCCGTCATTTAATTGTGCTTGGCGTATTTGCAAACTACCGTTGCCTGTTTGCAGGCTGCCTCGCGCTACGGCTTCGATATTGGCAAGATTTATCGCATCGAGATTTCCTGCTAACCTCGCCTCGCCGCTAATTCTTCCCTGTTGGATGGGTAAATTTCTGGCTTGTTCTGGGGGTAAAAGGCGCGCGAGTTGCAAGCCTGATGCGGCGACAACGGCTTCCCAGCGGTTATTGGCAAGTCCGGCTTGTCTAATTTGCAGGTTGCCGCCTGCTATTTGAATGTTGCCATTTCCTAATGCTCTAATATTTTGCAGGTCGGTAGACTCCAGATTTCCTGCTAAGCGGAATTGTCCGTTAAATCTTCCTTGCTGAAACTGGGGCGGCACTTGGGGCAAACTTGCCAAAGATATGCCAGAAGCGGCTACCAATGCTTCCCAGTTGCCGTTTACCAGTGCTGCTTGTTGTATTTGTACTGTCCCGCCTGCGACGTTGAGGCGTCCAGAAGCTGCCGCGCGAATATCTCTAGCTTGGGTAGATTCTAAGTTTCCCGCTACCCTGACTCTGCCAGTAAATGCTCCCGGTTGTACGGGTAAATTTCTGGCTTGTTCTGGAGTTAACAGCCGCGTTAGTTGCACGCCCGTTGCGTCTACTAAAGCTTCCCAGTTGCCTTGATTAATTCCTGCCTGTTGTATTTGTACCGTCCCGCCCGCGACGTTGAGGCGTCCAGTAGCCACGGCGCGAATATCTCTGGCTTGGGAAGAGGCTAAATTTCCTGCTGCCCTGACTCTGCCGGTGAATGCGCCCGGTTGTACGGGTAAATTTCTGGCTTGTTCTGGGGATAGCAGCTGGGTTAATTGTACGTTGGTGGCGGCGATCGCTGCTTGCCAATTTCCCCGATTAAGTTCTGCCTGTTGTATCTGTACTGTCCCGCCCGCGACGTTCAAACTGCCAGTAGCTACGGCGCGAATATCTTGCGCTTGGGTAGATGCGATGTTTCCTGCTGCCCTCACCCTCCCCGTAAATGCACCCGGTTGCACGGGTAAATTTCTTACTTGTTCCGGCGTTAACAAAGAAGTTAATTGCACGCCCGTTGCTGCTAATAATGCGTTCCAGTTACCTTGGTTGAGTTCGGCTTCCTGAATTTGTACCGTGCCACCCGCTACTTGCAACCGTCCCTCGGCGACAGCTTGAATATCTTGCGCCTGGAAAGAACCCAGCGTTCCCCCTAACCTCGCCCTGCCGGTAAATATCCCCCGTCGAATCGCTGGCGGTATTCCCCCTTGTCCCCCTTGTCCCCCTTGTCCCGCCTGCGCTTGTAAGTCTAAAAGACTACTAACGGGTAACTGGGAACCTTGAACTAGCGCTTCCCAACGTCCGTTGGCGATTCTAGCGGCTGCTTGCAATGTGCCGCCTGCTACTCGTAAATTGGTGTCGCGCAAGATGGTTTGACCTCTAGCGACGACAACTTCCCCGTTAGCAGCATAGGTGGCTTGGGGTGCATTCCAGCGGGCTACCGTTCGCAAATCGTTAAAGGGGCCAAATACTTGCGCCCGCGCCTGCACTGGGCCGATAGCGATCGCACCAGGCAGATTAGCATTGTAGAGTTTGGCGATCGCATCCCCCGGCACTTTGTCTGCTTGCAGGTCGAAGACTATTCCCCCTGTAGTGCCTAATTTTACCTGCCCTTTCCCAGTAATTTCTCCCCCGACAACTGGTTTGGCTTGCAAGTTGGCGACGATTAATTCACCTTGTCTGGCATCGAGAGCAAAGCGAGCGCTGATGTTTCTAAAATTGACTTTATCGACTAGCGTTGGCTTGGTGGTGGCAAATTGACCGATTAATAACGGTTGCGCGAGTTCTCCCGTTAACTTTACCTCTGCCTGTACCTCGCCGTTGAGCGGAACTGGGGGTTTAAAATTAAAAGTTTGTGTAACTCTTGCTATTTGCGTATTCGGTATTTTTGCGGAGATATCGTAGCCTTGTTGCAGGTTTAAACCACCATTGGCAACCAGGGGAATTTGCCCAAACAGCGATGAGACGTTTTGCAGTCTAATAACTTGCTCTTGAAACAACAGCGTCCCATTTGTCCCAGAGAAAGCAATCGGTTGCTGTGGGATTGCGGCGGTGACATCTTGCAGCCGCGCCGTTCCTAACACAGATAATGGCTGTGTCGGGTTATATTTCACCTGCAAACTGGCATCTACGCGCCCCGCTTGTAAATTCAGCGGTAACTTTAATAACCGATCTACTTCTATAGCTTGGACTTGTTGCGCTTTCAACTCCTCCACATTTAGTTGTTGCGTTGGGACTAAATATTCGCCTTCTAGGTTAATGTTTCCCCCGCTAGCGATTTGTCCTCCCAACTCAAAGCGGAAGCGTTGGTTATTATCTTGCAATTCAACCTGACCATCAGCGCCAGCAACGCCTACGGCAACTTTGGGATTGCCGGTTTCTGGTTGGGGGACGAGGACGATGTTACCGTTTTGCAGCCGAATTGATTCTACTTCGGTCTTAAACGCAGCACCCGGTTTTTCTGGGGCGATTTGAGTCGTTACCCAGCGACCATCCGGGTCTTGTTCTAAGTAAACATTCGGATTTATCAAAGTTACATTTAATGCCAGAGTTCGATCCAACAGCAGCCGGAGCAAATCAAACTTGACATCAACGGCGGCGACGGTGGCGCGATCGCTATCTGTAGGGGTGGCGGGGATTTCAGACGCCCCCAAACGCAGTCCGGTGAGGGAAAATGCTTCCACTTTTCCCAGACGCACCGGGCGATTAAAGGACTCGGTGAGATTTTTTTCCACTATCGGCGCTAACTCGGTTTGGACAAAATTCCATGCCCACCAAGCACCCGCCGCAATCCCCACGAGTAAAATTACACCAACAGCGAGTCCAGAACGGCTTAACCAAAGCAGCCATACACGCCGGTTAGAATTAATTTCTGGTTCGCGATCGGGAGTTGGATCGGTAGAGTTAGTCATTAAAGCAGCACACCTGGTATCGTTGTGAGTTGATTACCTGCATTCGAGGTCATAGGAGCGATCGCACCGCAACCGGGTACTTGCAAAGCCCTTTGGAGACAAAAACTAAGAGTGAGGAGCGGGTTCATAACCTGATGACACGACGACTGGTGCTGCCCAATAGTTGCCAAAGTTGATAGATTTTACTGCAAGGAAACTCCGCAAGAGAATCTACCACAGGATGGGGCTTTTTGTTAATTTTTTCAGTAACTATTTTGTATCGGGAAGTGCAAAAATTGAGAAACGCTAACTTGACTCGTAGGAGCCGATAGGACAAATTATCGGGTAAAGTTGGCGATGATTTGACCCCAGGAGCGACTATGACTACATGCGATCGCGTATTTGTGCTGCTATTTAACGCTCGGACGGATAATGAAGGCATTCACACCATCCGCATCGCGGATCGGAATAAGGTGTTGATGTTTGAGTCAGAAGACGATGCCACCCGCGTGGCTTTAATGTTGGAAGCGCAAGATTTCCCTACCCCCAGCGTCGAAGCAATCGATCCCGAGGAAATCAAAGCGTTTTGCGAAAGTGCTGACTATGATTGGGAATTTATTCCCGAAGGCGCTTTGTTTATTCCCCCCGAAGCCAACTTGGAAGAAACCGACTGGCAAGCGGACGGGACTGAATCTCAAATGCCCGAGACGGAACTAGATCGCATTCGTCGCCAACTCGAAGGACTGTTGTAATTAAGGATAAACATGACAAATTTGCAAGATCGGGGTCATCTTCTGACCGAACAGATCAATCCCAACAGTCGCAATTTAGACCAAATGACTGCCCTGGAATTGGTCGATTTGTTTAATCAAGAAGATGCCCAAACTTTGGCGGCGATCGCTAATGCCCGTACTCAACTCGCCGAAGCCATCAATATCACATCAAAGTCATTACGTCAAGGGGGAAGGTTATTTTATGTCGGAGCCGGAACCAGCGGGCGCTTAGGGGTATTGGATGCCGCCGAGTGTCCGCCGACGTTTTGCACGCCGCCGGAAATGGTACAGGGGATTATCGCCGGGGGAGCGGGGGCATTGGTGCGGAGTTCGGAAGATTTGGAAGATAAAGCCGAGGATGGGGAAGCCGCGATCGCGCAACGACAAATTACCCAACTCGATGTAGTAGTAGGAATTACCGCCGGAGGCACCACGCCCTACGTACAAGGCGCGTTGCAAGCCGCTAAATCCAGGGGCGCTACGACGATTTTTATCGCCTGCGTCCCCGCCGAACAAGTGAATACGAGTGCCGATATTGACATTCGCTTGTTAGTGGGGCCGGAAATCGTAGCCGGATCGACGCGCCTGAAAGCCGGAACGGTGACCAAAATGGCGTTGAATATCCTTTCAACCAGCGTCATGGTGCAGTTGGGGAAAGTATACGGCAATCGCATGGTCGATGTGGCGGTGACGAATACGAAGTTACGCGATCGCGCCTTACGCATTTTGCAAGACCTCGCCGGTATAGATCGACACGAAGCCGCAGTGCTGCTAGAACGCAGCGGTAGACAGGTGAAACTGGCGCTGCTGATGCACTGGACGGGATTAGAAGCCGAAGCAGGCGCGCACTTGCTGGAGCAACATCAGGGCAATTTAAGGGAAGCCGTCACCAGCTATCAAAAATCAGAATAGTGCCAGCGTTAACGGAACTAAAAAGTTCTTCATTGTATCTATATTTACTGGGTATCTTTTAGCCGCTCTCTCACATGTACAAGATACGCTCTACCGCGCTTTGCTCGACTAGCAAAAAGCAAGTGGAATTTCCACGCGCTCCCATACAGTATTTACTATCAACTGCCAGCATGACCGCAGTGGCTCTAGAACTATTTATCGCTCCTGGTTGGTCAATATCAGGGCAAAACCAATTTGAGACAGCTGCCTCAGACTGGCAAATTGCTCAGGCATTTAGAGTTCCCAATCGCGGCACTCCCGCTACAACTGAAGGCGCTGGAACTAGGGGGGGTTCCTGCCTACCATTGAGCGAAAGAAATAAATTAAAACCTTTAATTCCGACGGGAAATATAGGATTAACCGTATCCGAACATCCAACCTTTTTTGGCTATATTCCCAAATCTAATGCCAAATTAGGGGAGTTTGTCCTGAGAGATAGAAATAACCGTCTGGTTTATAGAACCAGATTTGCTATCCCTTCCCAGCCTGGTATTATTAGTATCAGCTTGCCTGCTACAGCGCGATCGCTAGAAATTGGCAAGCAATATCAGTGGTTTTTTCTATTAATTTGCGACCCCGAAGATCGCAGCGACAGCGCCATTAGTCCCCCAGCGTGGATCGAGCGGATCGAACAGAGCGAAACTCTAGCAGAACAGATCAAAAATGCTACACCAGAAACGCTGCCAGCCTTGTATGCAGAAGCTGGTATTTGGTTCGATGCTTTAGCAAGTCGAGTCAATCTTTTTTCTTCTCAACCTGAACCAGAATGGCAACAGAACTGGGAATTACTGTTAACAACAGCAGGATTGCAAGCATTTGTTCAAGAGCCTCTAGTTGGGAATAGGTAATTGGTAATTGGTAATTGGTAATACCAAATCCGGATTCTAAACCCCCTTTATTTTATAGCCCGCGTACCGCTAACGCGGAACCCGAAGGGTAGGCGGGCTTCGTTTGTGTAGCCGCGACTTTAGTCGTTCGGCATCACAGGGGCGATCAAAGCGGATTTGGTATAATTTCACATCTTGCACCTACCCGATAAACTATAAACAGCCTCCAAATAAATTTGGGGCTGAAAGCTTAAGTGAGCTAAAGCTAACTACAATCAGGTTTTAACCCGTTGAAAAGGGTTTTAGCTTAAAGCTGTGAAATTTATTTCTGTTGGCTCTGGTGCAAGATGTGAGTAATTGCAGATTTGAATTAAATCTGCAATCTAAAATCTCAAATCTAAAATTCCTAATTAACCATTACTCCGCGTCATAGAAAGGTAGACCACCGAACGGGGAAACTGGCTTTTTAATGCTGGTAAAACCGGACAAGGCGGCTGTTCTTGTAAATTCTCCGGTTTACCCCAAATAAATGGTGCTTTTTGCGCCGCAGATATCCATAACAAACGTTTTGCCCTAGTCATAGCAACATAAAGCAAGCGAAATTCTTCCGCTGTTTTCAAATATCCCGCTTGTTCCCAAGCTTGGGCAACTTCTGGCAAGGGATATTGCCCGTGCAAACTGGCGCGAATTTGCGCCCTCGCTACTTCTGCTAAAGTAAAATCTCCTAAAAATTGCGTCGGCGTGGGTACTCTTAAATTACCCGGAATCATCGCCGCATGTAAAAACGGAATGAAGACATAATCCCAGTCCAAACCTTTGGCTTTGTGCATGGTAATAATTGTCAATCTGCCTGCTTTGGTATATTGACTTTCATTTCCTTCTGCATCTACGGGTTCAAACTTTTCCGAACTAACAATTTCGCTCAAAGCATTAATCGTTGCAGACAGGGAACGATGATCGCTAGTTGCCCGCGAAATTCGCTCGGCTAATTTATCAGCGGTGGCAAGTTCGGTTTGGTCGTAATTTAACGATAAAGCCAGGAAAGAAATGAGCTGATATTGCGGTAATTCCATTCTGGCGCGCAGCAAACTGCAACAGAAACGACGCGCTTTTAATACCGCTTCTGTTTGAGGCGGATCGAGGGGGCCGGGATAGAGGAATTGCTCTGGTAAACTAGCGAGAGGGTTGAGGTCTTGTTGCTCAATTAATTTGCGTTTGACCAGCACTTCTAAGGCAGATTTTAAGTAGTCGGGCGAGTGGGGACGGTCGAGAAATTGCAGGATGCTGAGTATTTCTGCGGGGACGTGTGAGTGGCGATCGCTCTCTGCAACTTCATAGATTGCCAGTCGATTTCCATACAATTGTCGCAGTTGTTGCGCCACAAATCGCCCTTGGTCATTAGTCCGCACCAATACCGCCGCCGAACGACGATCCCCCCCTAGCCCCCCCTTGCCAAGGGGGGGAACAGGAAGCCTTCGCCCCCCCTTATGAAGGGGGGGTTGGGGGGGATCGACTAGCCCCCCCTTAGCAAGGGGGGGTTGGGGGGGATCGCCCAACAACTCAATTGCTCTAGCGCCAATCAGTTGCACTGTCTGATGAATATCGCGGGGTGTATAGATTTCTAAACCTTTCCCTTCAGGATGAGGATTGGCATCTGGTTGGGGGTCATCTGCCGCAACTGGGTGAATAATTTGATGGCGAAATGGTTGTTCTGTTCCAGCTAATTTCGAGCGATTAACCCAATCCAAAACAAAGTTAGCTGCCTCAATAATAATCCGACTGCTGCGACCGGCGACATCCATTGTCGCCAGCAATTTTTGGCTTTCACATTGCGAGCAAAATTGACGAAAATAAATCGGATCTGCGGGCGTAAAAGTTGAATTAATCGCTTGATTTGGATCGCCAACGCGGACTAAGTTAATTTTAGGCGATCGGTAATTGGTAATTGGTAATTGCTCCTCGGGTGCATCGGTAGCGAGAATTTCTAATAACCGAGTTTGCAAAGGTGAAGAGTCTTGAGCTTCGTCTTCAAAGACGGCGAAAACTTGCTTTTGCCACAAACGCCTTGCACTTTCATTTTCTAACACCCGCAAAGCTGCCAAAATCATTTCGTCGTAGTCGATAAAGTCGCGACTTTTCAACAAATTCTGATACTGTTCGTATAAACCTGCCGCGATCGCTAGTATCCCATACCCATCCCTGCCTTGTTCGCTCAACCGCCATAAATCTTCCGGTAAATAACCCGAACTTTTGGCTTCGTGTATCACTATTTGAGCCAGATTTGGCAATACTTCAGTCCGCAATACTGACTGACGGCGCAACCTTTCGGTTTCTTCCCCATCAAATTGTTGACCTTCTAGTAAAATTTGATACCGCCTGGGATTGTTGGCAATCCATCTATCTACCGCTGCCCTGATTAAACGGTGACTTTGATTCGGCGTTACCACAGTTAAATTATCCAGATTAATACCCGATAAATCTGAATGACGGGCGGCAATATTTAAGGCTAAACCGTGTAAAGTCTGGACAATAAATCCAACTTGTGGTAATGACAAATCTTTCTGCAAGCATTCGCGAATTTTAGCTTTAATATTGGCAGCAGCAGAGCGAGTAAAAGTAACGACGATTAATTGATGGCGGGAGTTAAGTTGCTGGCGCGCGATCGCGATCGCTGCCGCTACTGCCATTCCTGTAGATTTTCCCGCACCGGGAACGGCTGAAACCGCTAATGGCCCCCCTTTCCAATCTGCCATAGATTGTTGTCCTGGGCGCAGGCGGTTTCGCAGTCGCTGACAAGCTTCCTCGCGCAATTCTGAGGTAAAACCTGCATAACTCGCGGGAGATTGTCTATACTCAGAATCTGACGCCGACGAAATTGATTGCGGCTCGATATCATTAGGATCGATTGACATTTTCTATTAGCCGGAGCAACAACAAACGCAAACTTTTTCTATATAGGCATATAGAATCCAATTTACAACCCCCAATCAGCTTTATGGAACTGCTTCACCAACCGGGAGAAATTATTGCCCAAAGGTATCAAATTATCAGTATTTTAGGGCAAGGTGCTGTGGGAACTACTTATGAGTCGGTTGATTTGCACGCCGGAAAGCGCGTAGCACTCAAGGAACTGTCGCTGCAACGGATTACTGACTGGAAAGCTTTAGAATTATTTGAACGCGAAGCGCGGGTTTTATCCCATCTCAACCATCCGGCAATTCCCCGCTATCTAGATTACTTTCAGGTAGACACCCCATCCCACCAAGGTTTTTATCTAGTGCAAGAATTGGCAAGCGGGCGATCGCTTTATTCTCTCGTCCAAGATGGATGGCACGCCACGGAAACCCAAGTGCGCCATATCGCCGCCCAAATTTTGGATGTCCTCAACTATCTGCACTCGCTGACGCCTCCTGTCATCCACCGCGATATTAAACCGCAAAATATTATCCGCCGCGATGACGGACAGATATTTTTAGTCGATTTTGGTTCGGTACAGGCGACGTATCAAAATACTCTTACGGGCAGTACCGTAGTAGGAACCTACGGTTACATGGCACCGGAACAATTTCGCGGACAAGCATTTCCTAGTTCCGATTTATACGGATTGGGAGCAACGTTGTTATTTTTACTGACTCACCGCTTGCCCGCAGAATTGTCGCACCGGCAGCTGAAGATGGATTTGCGATCGCGTTTAAATCTTTCGCCAGAATTCGCCGAATGGTTGCATAAACTCTTAGAACCCGCCGTAGAAGACCGTTTTTCCTCTGCCAAGCAAGCTCGCGCCGTTTTGCGTGGAGATGCTGCTATTATCCCTAAAAGCACTCGTCCGGCGCGCAGCCGCGTTGTTTTGAGCAAAAATAGTCAGCAACTAACAGCAGAAATTCCGCCGCCTGGGTGGGGATACTGGGATGTGGGAGAATGCGTCATGGGTTTGATTTTGCTGCTGATTGGATATCACTTGATCTCTTTCATGCGGTTTACTTTTATTAGTCCGTTAATCTGGATTTTTCCCCTAGTTGGTATCATTCCCTCGATGTTTGGAGTCGTAAAGTTAGTAAAAACTGGGTTCAAACTCTTGGGTAAAACAAAACTGGAAGTAGAAAGAAAATCTTTCCGGTTACGCTACTCTTTACTTGGCTTCTTTTACCAAGTGCAAGGGCGAACTCAGGACATCGATCGGGTAGAATTAAATCGGTCTATCCGACTGCAAGACCAATTAGCGGCTTTGTTGAGTAATGAAACGCCTCAACCTTATACAGCGTGCAATTTAATTGAAGGAATTCGCACTCATCGAATTGGGGCGTGGTTGACTACACCAGAAAAAGAATGGTTAGGACAAGAAATTGCTAATTTCTTAAGAAAACCGCTGCACAATCCTAGTTTGACCAGATGAAAATTTCCTATCATTATTTGGGGTTAACTTTAGTAATGCTTGTAGGGATAGGGTTGCGGTTTTGCAACCTCGACTTAAAACCCCTATGGCTGGATGAAGTGATTACCGCTTTAATGAGTTTGGGACGTAATTATCACGATGTACCATTAGAGGAACTACTTTCGATAGAAACAGTCAGGCAAATTTTTACCCTGAATGGGGCGACTAATTGTCCCCAAATTGCTCACAATTTGGTTACCCAGTCAACCCATCCGCCGCTATTTTTTTGCTTGATAAATGCTTGGTTAAGGATATTCTCTGTAAACTCGCTCTTGCAGTATGAAACCTTGAGTAACGATTTGCGATCGCTTCCGGCTTTATTTGGCGTGGGAGCGATCGCAGCTATATATTATCTCAACCGCATCGCCTTTTCCAAAACCTCTGGACTCACCGCCGCTGCGGTAATGGCGGTTTCTCCGTTTGGCGTCTACCTTTCTCAAGAAGCGCGTCATTACACCTTACCAGTATTGCTGATAACCCTATCCCTGCTAGGAATAATCCAAATTCAACAAGACATTCAAAAACAGCGATTTCGATTATCAGTTTGGCTAACTTGGTTTGCTGTAAACAGTATCGGTTTTTACGTCCACTACTTTTTTATTCTAGCTTATATTGCTCAAATTATAACTTTACTGGGTGTATTTTACAAGCTAAATTTAACCGCTCGCTCGTCGGAAATTTTACCGGCAAACTTGCCTTTAATTGTTACCTTTTGTTTATTACCTCCAATTTTATTTACTCCTTGGCTACCATTAATGCTGGGCGATATAGGTCGCCCAGAAACGAATTGGATACCCCAACCTAATCACATTGTCCCCTTTTTCCAAACTTTATTAGGTTGGCTGTTAATGGTCATTGCCTTGCCAGTAGAAAACTACCCGCTTTGGGTAGCAATTCCCGCCGGAATTTTAATGGTTTTATTTGGAATATGGCTATTTTCGCAGATTTTTAAAGGATTAAAGCACCTGTTGCAAAAGCCTGACACTCATTGGAGTACTTGGACGCTTTTATGTTTCACCGCTTGCGTGTTGCTAGAATTCTTTGCCATAGTCTATTTAATGGGTAAAGATATCACAGTAGCTCCTCGCTATAATTTTGTTTATTACCCAGCTATTTCTGCGGTAATAGCAGCTAGTCTAGTTGCCTCAAACGATGGGAAAATTGGAACGATAAATAAATTTATTTCCCTACCCGCTTCTCCTTGTCCCTCTTTTTTCTCCCTGACTCTTTATCCTAGTTTTAGCCAGATAGCCTCGGTTTTATTGGTAGGCATTATTAGCTGTATTTTTGTGGTTTATGGTTTGGCGTTTCAAAAACCTTACAATCCCCAAGAAGTGGCTAAAAATATGAACGTAGAACCGACATTACCCTTAGCGGTTGTGGTGGGACATAACGATTATCAAGATGTGGCTTTGGGCTTGAGTTTTGCGCTGGCTTTGGATAAAATTAGAGATGAGAAAATAGCGGAAACATACCTAGCATTTTACGAGCGATCGCCTGACTACCTATCTGTTTTACAAAGTTTGTCCCAAATGTCACCACCTACCGCTTCTCAGCTTAATTTATGGCTGGTGATTCCAGGTCTAACACCTAAAGATTATCCCCCCCAAATACCACTTTCAGGCAGTACATTTTGCAATGTTGACATTACAAAACACTACCGCCTCGGAATTCCATATCAACTTTACCGCTGCCAATAATATTCATATCATGTCCGGTAGTATCCGTAGGGTATGGATAGCTAATTGCTAATTGCTAGAGAGAAGCCATTAGCTTGATAGCAAGGGGAGGAATTAAGATTCTCAATTATCTGAACCACTTTCACTTTTAGGGTCATTAACATTAATTAGCTTACCAATCATCAGACCTAAAAGAAATCCCAGTAATTCATACAATCCAAAAAAAACTGCCAACACAAGTATCATGGCGAAAATTCCACCTACTATAGGAATTGGCCCTGGGGAAAGCAGGTTAGCTTTATACCGTTCGTAATTAGCGCTATACTCTTTTAAAGTCAGCTTTTGACCCTTGTGGAAATCGGCTGCTGAATTTAATGAAAACCAGTAGCCAAAAAGGCAGCCACTAATTAGCACTGCGAGGATTTTGCCAAATGCTATATTCCGCGTTGCTCTAGGAATTGTAATCGTAACACGTTTGTCCATAAAGCTAATCAGATAACAACAAATTACGATAATTAATTGGCAGGCAAGGTTGAGACTAGAAACCCAACCTCAAAACCCCCTAAGCTGTTACGCATTTAATTTGTACATGGGGAGCTGGGGGAGCTGGGGGAGCTGGGAAGAGGGATTGGCAGTTTTATCCCGATATTAGAAATATACAAATTAGCTGCACGTTAGCTTAATTACCCATTACCAAAAAAAATCGCTTGGTAGCCTCCCCCTTTAAGCAACAAAGGAAAAATTGATTTCCCTGCTTCCCAATCCGACAAGCTTGAGGCAAAGGTAACTATCCACTGTCCACTGTCCACTGTCCACTGTCCACTGTCCACTGTCCACTGTCCACTGTTAAACTATTCATCAATTTGCCATAAATCTTTAGTCACTTCTTCATCTAAAATCCGCTTGGGACGCATGATGACGATAACCTTTCCCAAGATGGGAATATCGGTTTCTTCTTCCAACCACTGGATTTGCAATTGCTCGGCTTGTTCGACGAGAAAATAACTATTATCATCCCATTCGCGGGCGGCGCGATCGCAAACAACGAGCAATTCTTCCCCGCCGCTAGTTGATTGGTTGGGAAGTAGCGAGCGATCGCATAAAATACCCACAGGATCTTCGGCACCCAAAATCACCTGCCATCCAGGTATCGCTACCCAAGCACCATTACCGGCAAACTTGACAATGCGGAAAGCGCCGCTTTCGTCGATTATCGGTACGGCTTTAAATTCGCTAGGGTTTAAAGGCAGTTTACCGGCAAGGGGGATGATGCGAGGTAATTCTTCTTCTGAATCTAGGCGGTAGACGGGTAAAATCGGTGCCGGACGCTTGGGCGTGACGGTAAAATCGGTTAGCAGTTTTTCGACTTGTTGACGTGCCGTATCGCTGTGAGCAAATTTTAAACCACTGGCAATCAGACGCGATCGCGCTTGCAAATCCGACTGCTGTTTAGCCAATTTCCAGTACATATACGCAAGGGCGTCGCCCGGATGGTTGGAAAACCCATTGGGTAAAGTTCGCAAGCGGGAAAACTCTTTCATCGCTTTGGCGACTTCGCGGGAATCAGTAGAATCGAGTTTGTGTGCTAAAACAAACGTAGCCGCCGCGGCTCGTTCGGTTTGGCTGAGAATGCGAAACTCGTATAATGTATCGCTACCGATGCGCTCAAAATGCTGGCGCACCTCCTCCGCTACCCCAGCACTCACCATACTGGTGTAAACTTGAGCAGCGACAATGACTTGATTTTGCTGGATTGGCTCAAACCCAGTTTCTTCAAAAATCTTTTGGGAAGCATAGCCCGCCTTTTGCAGCGTAGCGCAAGCTTGTCCCCACTCAACCCAAGTGCCTTCTTTGCGTCTGAGGCGCAGCAGTAAAGATTCTAACTCGTTCGGGTTGGGAGCATTGGGTGAAAAGTCGGTCATAAAACCTCACAGACTGGCGATCGTACCGCTCTTTTCAAACTGTACCGCGATCGCGTCCTCAATCTGCTTGTGGGCTAATACTTAGTTTGCCAAATTGCCTGAATCAGCAAAAACCGAGAATACCCGATATCCAACGGTAGCCATCTAAAGGTAGATTAGGTTATGCATTACCGACCTTGTTCTGTGGACTTTGTTTAAGAAATCAAAAGGTTTGAACGATTTGACACAAGTCGTTCGTTAAATTGATATGGATAATACTATTCCTGAACTAGAGAGCATTCGCCGTCAGCTAATGAGCGTAGAACGACGCAAAAAAGCCAAAATGCTGGTTGTAGATGATGAGCCAGATAATTTAGATCTGCTCTACCGCACCTTCCGGCGCGATTTCAACGTCCTCAAGGCAGAAAGTGGAATTCAAGCATTAGAAGTGCTGGCTGCTGAGGGGGAAGTTGCTGTTATTATCTCGGATCAGCGGATGCCAGAAATGAAGGGAACCGAGTTTCTCAGCAAAACCGTACCCAAATTCCCCGATACGGTGCGAATTATCCTCACCGGGTTCACCGATATCGAGGACTTGGTAGACGCGATTAATTCGGGACAAGTATACAAGTACATTACCAAGCCTTGGGACCCGAACGAATTAAAGGCAGTGGTGCAGCGAGCGGCGGAAACTTACGAAGTTCTCAAACAACGCACCGAAGAACTACGTCGCGCCCAAGCGCAAACGGCTTTGCTTTCTACAATCGTACATGTCGCCCAATCCTCGGAGCGGGTAGAAGATTGTTTAGAACCGATTGCTAAGGCATTTGGCGAGAATTTTGCTGCCGATGGCTGTATTTTGCAACTGGTAGAGGGGGATGCTTTAAGTTCTACCTCTGGGATCTACAGTGCTGACGATGCGGTGGTAAACTGGCTGGCAGAAGATCCGTTGGTGAAGGATGCGATCGCTAACTCCCAAATGCAAGTTTCCCTCAACATACCATCCGATCCCGCTTTATCAGCCGTCGAACATTACTCGAATTCGGGAATTCAAGCGCATCTAGTCACCGCGATCGCCTATCGAGGTAAACTATTAGCCGTCCTATCCCTGCAATGGAAAAAACCCTGCCAATTGCGCGAAGATGAAATCAAGCTGATCCATCTATCCGCCCAACAGGTAGCCCTCGCCCTCACTAGCACCCGCACCGCTGCATGAGTTTGGATACAGAAGCAAATTCTATTCGCGCCATTTTCAACCGCATCGCCCCAGTTTACGACTCGCTCAACGATTGGTTAAGCTTGGGGCTGCATCGCATTTGGAAGCAAATGGCGGTCAAGTGGAGCGATGCTAAACCGGGAGATACTTGTCTAGATCTATGCTGCGGTAGCGGCGATCTGGCTCAAATACTAGCACGTCGCGTCGGACTTACAGGCAAAGTCAAAGGGGTAGATTTTTCCCCAGCACAGTTAGCCAATGCTGCTACCCGCGTCGCCGCCTGCTATCCCCCGCTTCCCATCGACTGGGTAGAAGCAGACGCCCTCAATTTACCCTTCCCCGATAATTATTTCGACGCCGCTACAATGGGTTACGGACTGAGGAACGTTACCGATATTCCTCGCGCCTTGCAAGAATTGCATCGCGTTCTCAAACCCAACGCCAAAGCTGCTATTCTGGACTTCCATCGCCCCAATAATTCCACCCTCCGCAGTTTTCAACAGTGGTATCTGGACAACTTAGTTGTTCCTACTGCCAAACAATTCGGCCTCACGGAAGAGTACGCTTACATCAGTCCCAGCTTAGATAAATTTCCCACAGGCTCAGAACAAGTGCAACTAGCGAGGCAGGCGGGATTTACCGCAGCTACTCATTATCCTATTGCTGGTGGCATGATGGGTGTTTTGGTAATTACAAAATAGAATGGAAATAGGTAATGGGTAATGGGTAATAGTTCCCCCAATTACCAATTACCGATTACCAATTACCAATTACCCGCTACTTTATAATTCTAAGTTGAATATATCTGACCTCTGGCTTTATATAAGCCCTCCGATACTAGGGGCAATTATCGGCTATTTCACCAACGATATAGCGATAAAAATGCTATTCCGTCCTTATCGAGCCATATACATCGGTAAGCGACGCCTTCCCTTTACTCCCGGTTTAATACCAGCGAACCAAGAACGACTTGCCAAGCGCGTTTCTGATACGATCATGGGGTCGCTGCTAACGCCAGATGAATTGCAAAAACTGGCGCGGCGCTTGCTACACACCGAAAGAGTACAAGCAGGAATTCTCTGGTTGTTGCGGTTGGCGCTCGATCAAATTCAAGCCGATAAGGAACAAAAAACTGCTAAAATATTAGCAGCTATTTTGCGAGATTTGTTGAGCGAATCTGTCCCCCGCTTGCTCAAAGTATTGGCTCGCCGCGATGATTTTTTAGAAGCGCAAATCAACCAAATATTTGACCAAATTTTACTAGATTTCCAACTAACAGAACAGCAATCTGGACAGTTGGCAGATTGGTTATTACACGTAGTTTTACCGCCTGATGTGGTACGCTTAGCTATTATTGATTTTTTAACCGACCGCAACATTCAAGTAATTGATGAAGGATTCCGCGAGAAAACCAGCGGCACTTATTGGGTAGTAGCAAACTTATTTGGATTGAGAAATACATTAACTCGCCTGCGGACATTTTGTTTAGATGAAAAAGAAGTATCGAATCAGCGTTTAGCCGAGTTAATGCAATCTTTAGAATTGCGCGATCGCCTAAAACGCTGGTTGCACAATCTATCATTACAAAATCTCCCCATTTCCACCGTGCGCCAGTTGCGTAAAACCATCAAAGACAGCATTCGCAGCTACATTCAAAATCGTGGAGGCGACTTACTACAAGGGTTAAGCGGTTCAATTAACTGGGAAGACACAGCCGCTTTAATATTAAGTAGGCTGCGAAGTTCAGCCGTCGTAAATACTTCTTTAGAAGTGATGAGTAAAGAACTCGCTTTAGTTTTAGAACGCTATTTAGAGCGAGATTTAGAAAAAATTGTGGCTCAAACAATTCCAATTTTAAATATCGATCAAGTGATTATCGAGCGAGTAAAAGCCACATCTCCCGCCGATTTAGAAACAGCAATTGAGGGAATTGTCAAGAATGAATTGCAAGCAATTGTTAATTTAGGCGGTATTTTAGGCTTTGTTGTGGGGTTGATTCAAACCGCTTTGCTACTGCTGCGATAAATTACCTTCACATCGGTTGTATTTGGTAGGAATGAATGTTAACCCAGCGCGGGTTTTACCAGTCATGTTGGGAAAAAACAAACAATTTCTCTAAACCTGCCCCCAAGTGTAGCGCATTGATGGGAAAACGGTATTATATCGTGTCCGGTCGATTACCCATAATCCCGAGTTGGGAACATTATTCACCTTATTTGTTTGTCCGAAATATCTATGATGTTACCTACGCAATTACGGGGTGAGGTTTTTTATTATTGGTAATTCAACGGACATGAGATTGCATAAGATAAGGGGACTTAAACAAAACTTATATTAATAGGCTAAAACCCACTTGCCTAACTCACTTAAGGTCAATTTGCCTTTTTCCTTGCCGCAACTGGGCTTGAGCCTTGTTTACTCTAATTGAGCTAAACCCGTTTCCCAAAAAAGAATGCAGACCGATTTTAACCCAAATTTGTTTAAGTTTTCATAATTACTTAAAAAAGTATATTTTTAAAATTATAAATTATGCCTTTAAATCGGTTTTATTCCGGTTATATACGGTAAAAGATATATTTTTTTGTCTTACTAATTGATAGCGATAAGTAAAAACCGATGGTGACAGTTGAATATACGGAATATGGGCTGTAAACCCAATAAATATTTCATGAATAACAAACATACTTACGAGTTAGAAGTTTGAAATAAACAGAACAAATAAAAATTTTTAATTGCTGCCAAAATATGCTAACAACTATTCTTGCTTGGGGAAATATATATACATAGGAAGTGAACCGAACAAAGCGAGTAAGACGAAATAACAGGAAACGCAAAAATGGCAAGAAATCCAATTTATAATAAAATATACGAAAGCTTGGACAACTTTCGTAAAGATTTTCCTTGGGCAACTAAGAAAGACTGGTGGGATCACAATGCCAGCATCAATAGCATGGGCAACATTCCAGATCCAGTTGATTCGCCGAATTTCAAAGGTCGAGGCATGGATTATTGTTTGTCACACAGAAACAAAACAGTTAATGATAAGTGCGACAAGGTTGGTTGCGTAGAGTTAGGTTGTGGTGGTGGTAGGTGAAAAAAGGTTTTCCACGAGCGATCGCCATCTGATATCATGTCCTTAAGCAACGTTCGTGTATAATTTTTTGACAAAAGTAGGGACGGGTTTTACGAAATATATTTGCCAGGAGCGCTATAAATAAACCCGCCCCAGCTTACTACCGATGCCACCGGAGATGATATAAGTCCTGAGATTCTCAAACTACCACAAGCGCTGAATCCCATAGGTATCAAACACAGAATCAGCACTCAATATAGGTATTTGCTCCACCATCGCCTGTGCAATTATTAGTCGATCGAAAGGATCTCGATGGTAAAAAGGTAACGTGACCACAATTTCAATATGGTCTAAATTGATATTCAGCAACTCGATGCTGTTAGCACTAAGTTGCTGTTCTATCAACACTCTAAAAGGTAAACCAAAATATAACTTACCTGTGCTTTGCTTAATAGCTATTTCCCAGATACTAGCTACACTGATAAGCTTCTCGTTATTCTCATCTTCAATTTGATATTTTACATTGGCACTAAGCTTAGGGCTATCGATGACAAACCAAATAAAGGTGTGAGTATCTAATAGCAGCCTCATTGCAGATAGTCCTCAAAATCTGCGATTGGTTCATCAAAATCATCCGACAAAGTAACCAAACCTTTAGCACTCCCAGCCTTAGCGGGCCATCGCTTCTTAACAAGTGTCATAGGAACTAATTTTACAACAGGCTGATCGTCTTTTATAATTACAATCTCTTCGCCTTTAATTGCTGCTTCAATTAAAGAAGGTAAATCTTTATATGCCTCAGCTAGACTAATTTGCTGCATAGCTTTCACCTCTTTTTATAGATCGCTATCTTGATACAATTCTTCCAATTTTTGTTGCTCGGTGCGCCGGGAAGGACGGCGATATTTTTTACTTTCTAACCGGGGTTCGTACTGACTTTTTCCCCTTTTGGTTTTTAATTTTAGCGCTTCGTCTCGATCGGATTGTTGATTGAGTTTCTCTTGACGCGCGATCGCATCTTCGAGAAAATCCAAATAATGCTCGTACCGCTCCCACTCTCCCCGCACTGCACAGTTCGGTTCATCGCTATGCAGACAATCGCTAAACTGACAGGTATCGCTTTCTAAGCGGTGTCTGGCTTCGGGAAAATAAAACGCTAACTCTTCTGGACTAGCATCTAAATCTGGTTGATTAAAACCGGGCGTATCCGCGAGTAACCCCCCCGTGGGTAATTCAAACAATTCTACGTGTCGGGTAGTGTGACGCCCCCGGCTGAGTTTTCCCGAAACTTCTCCCACTCGCAAGTTGACATTGGGAATTAAATAGTTTATAATGCTCGACTTCCCTACACCGGAAGGGCCAGCGAGGACGGTGATGCGATCGCGCAGCGAGTCTTTTAGTTGTTCTAAACCAGTTCCGGTGCGGACGCTGATGGCGATCGCTTCGTAGCCCCAGGATAATATGCGTGAGCGCCACTCTTGGATCTGTTCTTCTGCGACCAAATCGCTTTTATTCAAACAAAGGCTGACATCCAATCCAGTCGTCTCGGCTTTCACCAGAAATCGACTCAGTTGGTAAGGTTCTAGGGGCGGATCTGCCAGGGCAAAGACTAGCAGAATTTGGTTGGCATTGGCAATCGGCGGACGATCTAGTTCGGTTTCGCGGGGGAGAATATCTGCGATCGCACCCCTACCCCCGATCCAATCCGGTTCCTCTACGAGCGCGCGATCGCCCACCATTACCTGCTGTCCAATTTTTTTCAACCTTGCCCTGCGGGTGCAAAGCAATTTACCCGTATTTTCCCTGCCCGCATCTAGTTGCACCCAATAATAATTTGCTTGTACTGCCAGCACCGTTCCCAACAGCGGTTCGGTGCTGAATTCTGGTTGCTGTCCCTGAGATTGGTTATCCACTCAGCACTCTGGAGGTTGGGCTGGACGGCGCACTTTTAAGGCAAAAAAGCCAGCGCGGTCTTCAATTTGTTCGATTTTATACCCTGCCATCGTCAAGCTATCGGGTACTTGCTCGATTGGTTCTCCCCCATCCAGCCACACTTCCAACAGTTCACCGGGCGCCATTTTTTCCAAGCGCAGTTTAGTCCGCACAAAATTAATCGGGCAAGGGGTGCCGCGTAAATCCATTTGGGCGTCGGGAGTCAACAGGGTCGGGTTACTCATTTGTGAAAGAAATTCCCCAAAAAGCCTTCTATACCGCCTTTACCAGTCCGTTCACCCTTAATTTTAGCCAACTTTTCTAATAGTTCCCGTTCCTCAGCGGTGAGACGATTGGGAATTTCGATACCCACTGTAATCAGATGGTCGCCGCGACTGACTGGATTGCCCAACCGAGGTACGCCGCGATTTTCCAGCTTTAGCACAGTATTGGGCTGAGTTCCGGGGGGAATAGTTAATTCTTCCGGCCCATCAACGGTATTAACTTGGATGCGACAGCCTAAAATTGCTTGGAGATAGCTGATCTGAATTTCTGACAGGACATTGATCCCATCTCGCTGAAACTCCTGATCGGAATTCACGAACAAGTAGACGTATAAATCTCCCGGAGGGCCGCCGCGCTGTCCGGTATCTCCTTCATTGGCGACGCGCAGGCGGGTGCCGTCATCGACTCCGGCGGGAATCGTGATTTTCAGTTTTTTGGTGACTTGTTTTTGCCCTTTACCTTCGCAAGCTTCGCACTTATCTTCGATTACCTGTCCCGTGCCGTTGCAGGTGGGACAGACGGAAACTTGAGTAAAGCTGCCAAAAGGGGTGCGGGTGACGCGGCGAACTTGACCCGAACCGCTGCAACTCGAACAAGTCCGAGGGCGAGTGCCCGGTTTAGCGCCGGTGCCGCTGCACACTTCGCAGGTTTCTAAATGGCTGATGCGGATTTCTTTTTCGCCGCCAAATACGGCTTCGCGGAATTCCAGCTTTAGATCGAGGCGCAGATCGTCTCCGCGGGTTGGGCCGCTGCGCCGCCGTCCAGCGGTGGTTTGAGTTCCCATGCCGCCAAAGCCGCTAAAGAAGCTTTCAAAGATATCGGCAAAGCCGCCGATATCTCCTAAATCTTGGAATCCACTCGCGGCTGCACCGGAGACGCCCGCTTCGCCAAAGCGGTCGTAGCGGGCGCGGGTTTCGGGTTCGGAGAGGACTTCGTAAGCGCGGTTAATTTCTTTAAAGCGCTCCTCTGCGCCCGGTTCTTTATTCACGTCGGGGTGGTATTTCCGAGCGAGGCGGCGATAGGCGCGTTTAATTTCTTCTTTATCGGCGGATCGATTTACGCCAAGGATGTCATAGTAGTCGCGGGGCATAGAGCGCTCTTTGCTGGGGAATTTAAACTATCTAACGAATGGCGATCGCATTCAGCTAGTCTACGGCTTCGTAGTCGGCACTGACAGTATTGTCTTCCAGATCGAAATTGAAATCGTCTTCTGCATCAGGGTTTGATTGCATATACTCTTCTGGAGGGGGTGCTGCGACCGTTTCAGCCGAGTCTGAGTACTCATCCCGACTGCGGTTTGCTTGCTGGTACACGGCGGCACCGATGACAAACAGGGTTTGCTGGAAGTTTTCGATCTGCTGCCGCATATCATCTATCCCAATTCTAGGGTTGGCGATCGCGGCTCGCAGTTCTTCTGCCTTTGCCTCTGCGTCGGCTTTCAACTCAGCGCTGATGAATTCGCCATTATCTTTGAGCGTAGACTCATAGCTATAGAATAGGCTATCGGCTTGGTTTTTGAGTTCGATCACCTGCCTGCGCCTGATATCTTCCTCGGCAAACATTTCGGCTTCTTGGCGCATCCGTTCGATTTCTGACGCCGTTAAGCCTCCTGTATTGGTAATCCGGATGCTTTGCTCTCTGCCGGTGCCTTTGTCTCTTGCTGCCACTTTCAGGATGCCATTGACATCGATCTCGAAAGCAACTTCGATTTGGGGTACGCCGCGGGGTGCGGGGGGAATCCCTGCCAGCAGGAAGCGGCCCAGACTTTTATTATCTTTCACCAGCGCCCGCTCGCCTTGCAAGACGTGGATTTCTACTGAAGTTTGACCGTCGGTGGCGGTGGAAAATATTTGTGCTTTGCTGGTGGGAATCGTGGTGTTGCGATCGATAATTTTGGTGAATACTTCTCCCAAAGTTTCAATCCCCAACGATAGGGGCGTCACGTCTAACAACAGTAAATCTTTGACTTCGCCACCCAGCACCCCGCCTTGAATTGCTGCTCCCAATGCTACAGCCTCGTCGGGATTGACCGATCTGTCTGGGGCTTTGCCGCCAAAAAATTGCCGAATTCCTTCTTGGACTGCGGGAATGCGAGTTGAACCGCCCACCAGGATAATCCGGTCGATCTGCTGCGGTTGCATATCTGCGTCTTTGAGCGCTTGGGTAACGGGTTCGATGGTACTTTCCACCAAATGCGCCACCAATTCTTCAAATTTAGAGCGCGAGAGGGTTGTTTCTAGGTGTTTTGGCCCTGTTTCATCTGCGGTGATAAACGGCAAGTTAATCGAGGTGTTAACCATGCTCGACAGTTCGATTTTGGCTTTTTCCGCGGCTTCCCGCAGGCGCTGGATTGCCATTTTATCGCTGGATAAGTCGATGCCCTCAGATGCCTTGAAGTTTTCCATCATCCACTGCACCAGGCAGTTATCGAAGTCATCGCCGCCCAGGTGGTTGTTGCCGGAAGTGGCTTTAACTTCAAACACTCCATCGCCCAACTGTAAGATCGAGACATCGAAGGTGCCGCCTCCCAAGTCAAACACCAAAACCGTTTGGTCTTCGTGTTGTTTATCCAACCCATAGGATAGGGCGGCGGCGGTGGGTTCGTTGATGATCCGCAGCACTTCCAATCCGGCGATGGTACCTGCGTCTTTAGTTGCCTGCCGTTGGGCGTCGGTGAAGTAGGCAGGGACTGTAATCACTGCTTGATCGACAGTTTCGCCCAAAAAGTTTTCGGCATCCTGCTTGAGTTTTTGCAGGATCATCGCCGATACTTCTTGAGGCGAGTAAGTCCTGCCCCTGACTTGGACATCAACGGTATCGTCTTTGCCTTTGACGCAGTTGTAGGGAACGCGCGATCGCTCTTCTACGGTATCATCCCAACGACGACCGATAAACCGCTTGATACTGTATACGGTATTTTCCGCATTGGTAACCGCTTGCCGCTTTGCCAGTTGACCCACCAAGCGATCGCCCGCTTTGCCAAATCCGACGATGCTGGGCGTTGTTCGCCCTCCTTCCGAATTTGGTATGACAATCGGTTGACCGCCTTCTAAAACGGCTACACAACTATTAGTCGTGCCTAAATCGATGCCAATGACTTTTCCCATAGATCGCCGCAGTGTTGTGGATGCTTTTGTTGAGGGTTTTCGTTTCGATGCGCGGATTTTAATTTAAAATTCCCAATCGCCTTTTCCCATTACGCGATCGCGGTTATTCTGGCTGATTTTCCTCTGAGGTTACCACGCCCTCATTCGCCGCAGCAACTTTGACCATTGCGTGGCGCAGAACCTTTTCTCCCAGGAAATAACCGGGCATCAATTCATCAGTTACCGTGCCTTCGGGATATTCGTCGGTTGGTTCTCGCATCACTGCTTCATGGAGGTTGGGGTCAAATTCTTTACCCTTCGGGCGCATCGGCGACACGCCCAAGCGCTTGAGGCAGTCTACCAGTTGCTTGTAAACGCTTTGGTAGCTTTTATGAATCGTCATTTCCCCATCGGTTTGGGGTTTTAGTTGACCTCGCGCCCGCTCAAAATTATCCACTACAGGCAGTATTTCCAAAATTGTGGCGGACTTCGCCTGCTGCTCTAATTCTTCCTTTTCTTTTGCCGTGCGCTTGCGGAAATTATCAAAATCTGCCGCAATTCGCATGTATTGGGTCGTCCGATCTTCTAACTGAGCTTTCAAACTCTCAACTTGCTGCTTTAATGCAGTTATGGCTAATGCCATTTCCTCTTGTGCTGCGGTTTTGTTGTCGGTTTCTGCTTCTACCTCAGATCCCGTACTTGTGTCAGCCGTCGCCGCTTGGGAGTCCGACTCGGTTACCGCTGGTAATTCTTCTACCCCATCGGCACTTACGCCGCTTGCCATTGCCTCTGGAACTTCGGTTGTTGTGGGGTTTTGGGTGTTATGTGTCTGGTTAGCTTCGTCAATCATCGTCTGCTTATTTCCCTCTAGAGGCTGCTATCGCGCGCTATCCAAGCCGGTTATTTGGGTTAATTTTCCTTGGTTTTACAGTCCCTACCTAATCCCAATCCGGTTTCCGGCGGGATAGTTATCGGTCTAGACTTTAACTGCACGGAAAATGGGATTGGTTCCCACCCCCTACCTTTTAGTCTACCCGCTTGGGCAGTCGCGAAATCTCTCTTCACCTATTTACTGGTCATGATAGCGCGCTAACCTGCCCAGAGCAGAGGAAAATAACCGTACTTTCCTTACTAGGGCTGGCAGAGGGTGCGATCGCTTTGACTAACATGCGGATTTGTCTGTAAATAATCTTGCAGCCAGTGGCAAGCACGTTCTAAAAGTCGATCGAGATCCAAACTCCACAGTACAATGCGATCGCTGCTAGCCAAAACCAGACTCTTACCATCGGGACTAAACCTCGCGCCTCCCCAAACACCGATGCCTTGCGCTGGTATCGTTTCGAGCAAGTAACCATCGCGACTCCACAGTCTCACTCTACCGTCACCACTTACTGTGACAACGATTTGACCATCCGGGCTAAAACTCGCATTAGAGACACCGGCATTATGCCCTTTCAAAGTGCCGAGCAACTCACCATCGCGACTCCAAAGTTTAGCAGTTCCGTCCGCACTGGCTGAAATAATAGTTTGACTATCAAGACTAAAACCTACATCCCACACCCAACTGCTATGCCCGTGCAAAGTTTTCCGCAGTTTACCGTCAATTCCCCAAAGTTTAATCGTATTATCATCGCTAGCCGAAGCAAGCAGCTGAGAGTCGGGTGAAAAACTGACTTGGTTAACAGCTTGTTGATGTCCTGGCAAAATTTTGAGCAAGCTACCATCCCGTTGCCAGAGTTTAACCAAATTGTCAGCCCCCGCAGATGCTAAAATTTTACCGTTTTGGCTAAAACTCACATCCCGCACCGTCTGTTCGTGTGCTTTCCAGTTGTGTAATGGTTTCCCATCTTGGTGGAAAAGTTGAATTTTGTCCGCAATGGTAGAGGCGAGAATTTGACCATCGGGTGAAAAACTTGCGTTTAAAACGGCAGCCTTTCCTCGCCAAGTTTTGATTGGGCGTCCATCGCTACTCCAGATGTTTATGGTTTGGTCGCCATTTGTTGTATAAAGTATGCGATCGCTTGCAAAACTAATGTTTGTTTTCACCCCACGATTCTGGGGCAAAGTTGGCATATTAGTTTGATGCCAAAATCTAATCGTTTCGTCTGCACTGGCACTTGCCAAAGTTCCTCCGTCTGGTGAGAAACTGACGCTATAACTCGCAGCCGTATGACCTTTAAAAGTTTGGAGCAATCTCCCATTACGGCTCCAAAGTTTGACGGTATTATCTGCCCCCGCCGAAGCAAATGCACTTCCATCTGGACGCCAAACTACGCTCCAAACCCTCCCGTCATGGGCTGGGATAGTTTTGATTAGCTTACCATTTGTTTGCCAGAGTTTGAGCGTGCGATCGCTCGCAGCAGATGCCAGCATCTCACCATCTGGTGAAAAACTTACGCTCAGCACATAACCATTATGTCCTGCGAGGGTTTTTAACAGCGTGCCGTCTTTACGCCAGAGTTTAATAGTTTTATCTTTACTGGCAGCAGCTAGTATTTCACCATCGGGCGAAAAAGCCACCTGTTCAACCCAAGAACGATGTTTTAAAATTGTCTTGGGCGTCTTTGCCAAACCCGTATTATTTACCAGCCAAAGTTTGACGGTGTTATCTCCACCTACAGAAGCGAGAAATTGACCGTTGGGCGAAAAACTGACGCTTGTCACCTGCTTATTTTGATGACCGATCAAAGTTTGTAATAATTTACCGTTTCTGCGCCAAAGTTTAATTGTCCCGTCATAACTTGCCGAAGCAATTATTTGACCATTGGGACTAAAACTAACGCTCCTAACGCTGTCATTATGCTCAAGCGTATGCAGCAGCTTGCCATCAATTTGCCATAGTTTAACGGTGCGGTCATCGCTAGCAGAAGCCAGCATCTCACCATCGGGGGAAAAACTTACCCGCAATACAGTTTTACCATGTCTTTCTAAACGGTTGCGCTCTCGGATGCCGTCAAGTTCCTGTTGGAGCGCAGTCACTACTCGAATGCGGGTAGCGGCGTTTACTCCTGTTAAATTTTGCAGTTGTTTACCTGCGCGTAAACTTTCTAGCAGCGCTTCCAAAACTTGCTCCGAATTAAACAAGGTTTTAGAAGTAACAACTCGGTCAATAACTAAGGCAATTTTTTTTTGCAGTTCGGCTTGCTGCCATTGAAATATCGCAGTTGCGCCCAGAGTCATTCCCAAGAGCCAACCCACTAACCACAGAGGTTTTATGCGTCGCGATCGCTTGGTAAAATTTACTATAATTCCGTCTTTTTTTACGGTTAATTCTTCCCATTTAGGGGGAATTTTGCTGGGATTTTGGCAAATAACTGGTAACCAGGTGGCGCAGGGAAATTGAGTTTCTAAACCTTGCAACTTTTCCCTAGCTTCGCGTACAGATAGATAGAGAGACTTTCCGCCAGCAAAAGCTGCGATAAAATGTTGTAAAAATTCTTGCGCGACTAAATCAGGCACGGGTTCGCGCATCACAATTATTTGCGGAATCTGCAAACTTTCTAGATAATTTGCTAATCCTAAACCATCGCAGGAGTTAAAAATAGCAATAGTTAAACCGCGTGCGATCGCTCGTTTCAATGCATGTTTAATTTCCCCAATTGTCACCCGTTCGTGACGATTTAGCCAAATCTGACCCGTTTCTCCCCAAATTGAACTATGACCCGCAAAAAATAAAATATCCCAGCCTTGTTCATCCCACAACCATTTATCTAATTCTCGTCGTTGCGGTTCAAATAAAAATAGCGTTTCTGCCTTTTCTGATAATTTTTCTAACATCATTCTATCTACTTCGATATTAATACCAGTACGGCTACCCAAAATGGCTAAAATTCTAACTTTAGTTCTGGTATGTGCTGAGGTTTCAACTCGTTCGTAAGCCGGGGAACTTAATGCTACTTCTGCGAAAGGATACCGTTCAAAAAAATCCCACAAGTGCCAAGGAAGTCGCCGTATATGAATATCTTCCACTTGTACAATGACTTGAATTGTCTCATCGCCCATTAATTTTTCTAGCAATTTCTCGCGCACCGGGCGAAAAGATGGGGTATTCAGCCAATTATTCAAACTATCTTTTAAGATTTCACCAGCTTTTTGACAAGCTGCTATTGCTTCACCTCTAGTGAAATTGGTGACTTGTCCTGGCAAGTCTTCTATTCTGAATAAAAAATCTAAACTGCGATAAAGCGACTGCCAGTGACGGTATTGTTCTAATAGGGTGGGATCTGGGGGTAACTTGCCTTTCTGTCGCGTTTGGGTAGCAGCACGAAACTGTTCCCGAATTTCCAGGGTAACCGAAGCGCCTTGATTTAAGTCACCCTCAATGTCTAGGAGGACTAACTTTGCCATCGCTAGCACCTTGATTCAAGTCATCCTCAATGTCTAAAAAGACTAAATTTGCCATCAGAAACAAGTCGGGGTTCTAGGTCAGATCTGGGTCAAATAACAAAAGGCTGGGTAACGCTAACTTCTCCCAAAGCAATTCTAACACTAAATTGCTCTCTTCTTTGACCGCTAAATTCATATTGAATAAATTCATCATTACTTCTAGCCGTAACTTCGCGGAAAATTTTCCCAGTTTCAGTCAGGATGGTTAGTTTAAGTTGGGCTGGTAAGTAGATGCGATCGCTCCCAGAATACACTCGTAGCTGAATCCGCATTTTTTGATTATTCTCAGGTTTCAAAGTCACTACAATAGCAACTGTATAACCTGCCAAATCAATTAATTTACCCCGTCTTAAATCAGCATCTCTAAATGCCAAACTCCAAGAGCGATTAACAAAAATTTCCTCTAGCGATCGCCAACTTTCTGGAAAAATATTGTGCAGCCATTGGCTCAAATTAATTTCAGATTGCAGATTTGGGATTTTAGATTGTTCGAGCAATTGATTAAGATGGGATATAAAGTCGTCGAGACTTCGCAACTCACCAAGCGATACTTGACCTGTAGCTATACTTGTGGTAAATCCTAATAATTTTACCGTTTCTAAGCGATCGCTAAACTGCACCACTAAGCAGCCAATTCTGTCCGATATCGCTTCTTCTGGCACCCAACAAACAGTTTCTTTTGGTAGTACCGGACGACATTCTAACTTGCCAATATTCGGTATAACCAAATCTGCCAGATCGAAAAGCGATCGCTTCCCCGAATCCCAACAATCACCTTGACTCAAATCCGTTTCAACCTGCAACCATTTAAGATAGCGATGAACAGCATAAACAGCCAGCGTATTCAAATAAACTTGCTTCCCCTTTTTAGCATTCACTTGTTCTGCCGCAAATTGCATCGCCAAACTGCGTATTTTTTTACCAAGCGGAACAGTTAAAACCTGAACTTCCATACTATTCATTTCGCGAAAACCTCTCCTTACTTCTTCCTCTGCGTTCTCTGCGTATCTGCGGTTCAAAAAAGATTACTATATCTAACTATCAGATCGATATCCAAAATTTTCCGCAATTTTTTGCAGCAAGGGAATGCATCGATCAAACCAATGAGAAGTCACCTTTCCTAATGCCATATCCAAATCTTCAGCAATATCCTTAAATTTATCAGGTGGCTCTTTCAAACACCGCCTTTGACTGAGTAGATGACAGTGACAGCGAGGATAGGCACGAGGATAACAATTTCGCAGCTTCCCTTCTGGATCTTGTTCGATATATTGCCGCATTTTAATCCCAATTCTTTGATTTTGTAATTTTTCCTGGTGCCGTTGAATCTCCGCTTCTAAATCCCATAAGGTAGAAGAACTTTCATCTGGTAAAAGGTCGCCGAATGTTTCCCCACTGTCATCGCTAACGGGAGTATCCAGGGAGAGAGGAAGCTTGCGAAGTTGCGCTTTGTATTCGGCTATTGCAGTTTTGGGCTTTGATCGAATGCGTTCTGGTGATGAGAGCGATCGCACTTCATATCTTAACCTTAATTTTCGGTTAATCCACACCACTAAACTTTTTTCCATCGATGGATATCTGGGTTCAAATTCCTTTATTTTCTCCCCCAGTTGCATCAACGTATCGTCCAAAACCTCCCAATAATCAGGATGAGAAGAACGCACTAACCCCGGTAGTTGTTGAATTTCCATCAGCAGTTGATTCATCGCTTTTCGCCACAGAGGACTCACTGGCGGGTGTTGACGCACCGCCGCAATCAGTTGGCATAGCCGTTTATCTCGTTCGTTCATACTTTTTGTAAAGTTTTGTGACAATTTGGCGATTTCTGGCCTAAAAATTTTGCTATTGGTCTGACAGATTAGCAGATGGAGATCTGACATCAGGAAAGAGGAAAGCCAACGAACCCGGTTTAAGTTTGGCTGGGATTGCTGCGGCAACACACAGTTTAGAATTAAGTGGAGAAGATACAATGAAAACCTTTTCAATTTTGCTATTTTTGCTGCAAAATCGCCAAGAATTTATTGCGGAAATTTGCCAAGGGGTAAAAATTAACAACAAGATTATAGGGCAACTGATTGTTAGTTTCATTTTGTTGGCAATTTATGGAGCGATTATAGGGGCAAATCATAGTTGGTTGCAAGCTTTTTCTTCTGGGGTTAAACTCCCGGCACTTTACTTGGTTACACTATTGATTTGTTTGCCGCCATTATACTTTTTTAACATTCTTTCTGGTTCCAGATGCAGTATAGGTCAATACTTAGCGATGGTGCTAACAGGTGTATCGGTAAACAGCGTTTTATTATTTAGCTTGGCTCCCATCACCTTATTTTTTGGAATTTCGCTTAACAGTTACAAATTTTTCCAATTGTTCAATGTGGCAATTTTTGCGATCGCTGGATTGATTAGCGTCAATTACGTCTATCAAGCCATGAAGTTTTTCTACGAGCAAGAGTCCAAAAATCAAACGGCAAACATGAACATTTTGCGATTCTGGTTAGCACTTTATGCCTTTGTCGGTAGCCAACTAGGATGGACGCTCAGACCTTTTTTTGGCACGCCAGGAAAACCATTTCAGCTTTTCCGTTCTGAAATAGAAAGTAACTTCTATCTTCATATTCTTCACGTCTTAGGTTTTCCTGTCAAATAATTGGCTAATTACTAATGGCTAATAGTAATTGATTTTAACTATTAGCCTATTTATTTAAAAGAGGATAGCACCAATATGCACTCAAATCTTCATCGGTTTAAAATTACCGAAAAAGAACTATACAACTTAATCGGATTAGAGGTAAACAATGTATTAATGCTTGATGCTTTCAACTTGCCTGTTTCGCAGATATTGCGCCATCCTCAGAGGTTGTTTTCCTTGTGCTTGGCTGAATTTTTTATGTTTGGATTTATTTTGGTAGTTGTGTTTACGATTGGCTTGCTGCTAGCTCGCAATTCTAGTCAGTCATTTGAAGATACCTATAACATTTTTCTTTTTTTACAGATGGCTGTCGTCATCTCCCTGATGGTGACTCTGGGATGCAATCTTTACCTTTGGATTAAAGCCAAGAATTTTTTAGAGCTGCTCAATCTACTTGATGAAGTTAATAAATATAACGAATTAATTGAAGCGGTAGACATCATTGAACGGCTAGAAGCAGTCAGTCAATCAGAACGCAATCTGATGAACCGAGACGCTTTGATTGCAGCACTAGAGGTCACGAGGGAAAGTTTGATTGCTGCTTTGAGCACAGAAAAACTCTTGAGAGAAAACAAAGGTTTGATTGCGCGTCGAGCTGAAGTTTTTGCCTATTTAGAGAATAATTTTACCAGCTTGATGGCCTTGGATACTAGCAACAAAGCTGGTGAATATGGACGCTTACTCAACGAGTCCCTCCAGATTGGGATGAGCGTGCATAAAGAAGTTAGAAAGTTACAAAAGCGGCGAGTTATATGATGTCCGTTGAATTGCCTATAATAAAAAACCTCACTCTATCGTTGCGTAGGGACGCCTCTCGTCTTGCTTGATAAAACTAATATCAATTTCCCTTGGGAATGCTACACACAAGGGGTTGTTCCCCCGTCTCTGCCCCTTGTGTGTATTGCGTTTTGGTGCAAGCGCTTCTCGTCAAAGCTTATAATCTTAGTACCCAATAGACGTAAGCCTATTGGCAGAGGCCGGGATCTGAAGTTCCTACCCCATAAAATGTATTGCCATAGCCCGCTGTTACGGGCTAGTACAGGCTATGATGCGGAAATACATCTGTCATCTGTCTGGGTTTCCCTATATTAACCATCCTCACCTGTAGGGTAAGTCTCGAAGCCTTGTCAGGTCGGCTGTAACGGGAAGCGGTAATCTCTCGGTCAGTCATGAAAGCTTGCTTGAAGTACCGCGTTCCATCTAACTCCAGCTCTTGCTATCCCTTGCGATTTTGCCAAAAACTTTTGGGAATACTTTAATTTAGGAGACTTTCTGTTTCAGCTATGACTCAATCCTCATCACCCCGACGCAGTAACGCTCTAATTGCCCTTAATTTTTCTCCCTTTGGCAATAAGGTGGTGGCGTCTGGCTATGTTAATCCTGACCAGATGCATCAAGCTATCATTGAAAGTCGCAAATCTGGGAGACCGCTGACGGAAGTACTGGAGTCCCTCACCGGACGACAGCTGCCGCCAGAGTTGTTGCGGCAGTATAAGAAACAGCAGTTGTTTGAACTCAAAGTCCTTTATGGGGTTGAGTCGCTAGATCCAGAAATCAATCAGATACCAACAGAACAAGTTAACGAGCTAATTGAAACGCTGATACCTGTTGATATCTGTCGGAGGTATAATCTAGTACCGCTAGCTAAAAATGAAACTCAGCCGCCAAGCGTTTTGGTGGCAATGGTCAACCCTGATAACCTACAAGCGCTGGACGATTTGAACCGGATTCTCCGACCTCAAGGGATCGAGTTACAGCGGATGGTGATTACCATCGACGATTATCAGCAGTTAATTAACGATTACCTGAACGAGTTAACCGATAAAGAAAAGAAAAAGGAAATAGCAGCGCAAACAGACGTTACCAGTATTATTCAGGATTTAGACGTACCACAGCTGGAAGACGTGTCGGACGAGGATGATTTAGATCCTTCAGGTGGAGAAAATGACGCTCCCATCATCAACCTGGTCAATAAAATCATGCTCAAAGCGCTGCAAGAAAAAGCTTCCGACATTCACATCGAACCGCAGGAAGAACACTTGCGCGTTCGTTTCCGCAGAGATGGGGTACTGCAACAAGCATTCGATCCCTTCCCCAAGCAGATTATTCCAGCGGTGACCGCTCGTTTTAAAGTAATTTCCCAACTGGATATTGCCGAACGGCGACAAGCACAAGACGGTCGCATCCGCCGGATGTTTGAAGGGCGCAAAGTTGACTTCCGCGTCAGCACCTTACCCAGCCGCTACGGAGAAAAAGTGGTGCTGCGGATTTTGGACAACTCGGCGACTCAGTTGGGATTGGATAAATTAATTACCAATGAAGAATCCCTACAGTTAGTCAGAGAAATGGCTAGCCGTCCCTTCGGGCTGATTTTGGTGACGGGGCCAACGGGTTCAGGTAAGTCAACCACCTTGTACTCAGTGTTGGCAGAACGAAACGATCCGGGCGTCAATATCAGCACGGCGGAAGACCCGATCGAATACACCTTGGGTGGGATTACCCAATGTCAGGTGATTCGGGAGAAAGGACTGGATTTTGCCAAAATTCTGCGGGCGTTTCTGCGACAAGACCCAGACGTGATTCTGGTGGGTGAAACGCGGGACAAAGAAACGGCAAAAACGGCTATTGAAGCGGCACTAACGGGTCACTTGGTGTTGACAACGCTGCATACTAATGATGCGGCGGGTGCGATCGCTCGTTTAGACGAAATGGGCGTAGAACCTTTCATGGTATCCGGCGCATTGCTAGGTGTTCTGGCGCAACGCTTGATGCGCCGCGTTTGCCCTGACTGTCGCATTCCCTACGTTCCTGCAAGGGAAGAACTCGCGAGGTTTGGTTTAACTGCTTCTGGAGATGCCGATATCACTTTATACAAAGCCAATACCATTCCTCCAGCGGAAAGAGCGAACAACAAAAACCTTTGTAAAACCTGCAACGGAGCTGGCTATAAAGGTCGCGTTGGTGTGTATGAAGTGTTAAAAAATACAGAACGCCTGCAAGCTTTAATCAACGAAGGCGCTCCGACAGAACGGATCAAGGAAGCAGCAGTAGAAGAAGGCATGATAACTTTGCTAGCCTACAGCTTAAACTTGGTGCGTGAGGGACGAACCACCCTAGAAGAAGTTGAGCGGGTAACCTTTACCGATTCTGGTCTGGAAGCCGAACTGAAAGCTAAGCGCAAAACAGCCCTCACCTGTCGCACTTGCGATGCTGGATTGCAGCAAGAATGGCTAGAGTGCCCCTACTGTATGACACCTCGCTTCCAAGAGTAATTGGGGAATTTGAGATTTGAGATTTGAGATTGTAAATTTTAGATTAAATCTGCAATCGGCAATCTTAAATCTGCAATTAGCAATTACCAATTACCAATTACTACTGACAAGTGCAATCTATCAATCAACTTGACAAGGAGACAGCTTTATGGCAATGGAAATGATGATTGAAGACCTGATGGAGCAATTAATCGAGCGGGGTGGCTCGGACATGCACATCCAGGCAGGCGCTCCCGTCTACTTCCGCGTCAGCGGTAAGCTGGCTCCGGCAACTGATGAACCGCTGACGGCAGAAGAGTGTCAGCGATTAATTTTCAGTATGTTAAATAACTCCCAGCGCAAAGATTTGGAGCAAAACTGGGAGCTAGACTGTGCTTATGGCGTTAAAGGATTGGCTCGCTTCCGGGTAAACGTCTACCGGGAAAGGGGTGCTTGGGCGGCTTGCTTGCGAGCATTGGCTTCTAAAATTCCGAACTTCGACCAGCTGGGATTGCCTGATGTAGTTCGGGAAATGAGTGAAAGACCTCGCGGTATGGTACTGGTGACGGGACAAACGGGGTCTGGTAAAACAACCACGATGGCGGCGATGATCGACTTGATCAACCGGACGCGCGCCGAACACATTCTGACAGTAGAAGACCCGATTGAATATGTTTTCCCGAACGTTAAAAGCTTAATTCACCAACGTCAAAAGGGCGAAGATACCAAGAGTTTCGCCAATGCTCTAAGGGCAGCGTTGCGGGAAGACCCAGACGTGATTCTGGTGGGGGAAATGCGGGACTTGGAAACGATTGCTTTGGCGATTTCCGCCGCAGAAACGGGTCACTTGGTATTCGGTACCTTACACACCAACTCAGCAGCTCAAACGATTGACCGGATGCTGGATGTGTTCCCCCCAATTCAACAACCCCAAATCCGAGCCATGCTTTCTAACTCACTGTTGGCAGTATTCAGCCAAAACTTAGTACCGAAGAAAAATCCAAAACCAGGCGAGTATGGTCGGGTGATGGCTCAAGAAATCATGGTGGTGACGCCAGCTATTTCCAACCTGATCCGGGAAGGTAAAACGCCTCAAATTTACTCGGCGATTCAAACTGGGGCCAATTTGGGGATGCAGACAATGGAATCGTCTCTAGCCAAGCTGTACAAATCTGGAACGATTAGTTACGAAGCGGCGATGAGCAAGTCCTCCAAACCCGATGAATTACAACGTCTGATCGGTTCGGCTCCAGCAGGAGCCAAAGTAGGGGCAGGCGCTCACTAAGCCAGTAGCCTGTACCGTTGCTGAAAGCCCGTTAAAAATGGACTTTCAGCAATAAAATTAAGTTTTTTACTAATATTTGTTGACAACAAACTGCTCCAAGTAGACCTGGCAAATATTGCATGGTCGGGTACGGAACCGTTCCTGTTGGCGGCTTGGAGACAGGCGACTCAAACAACTAACTTGCGAGTAGGAGGTTTTTTCCTTCTTACTTTGGAAAGTTTCCAGAGTCAGAGCAACCCGCCACAAAAGTTTTAATTCCTGATACTGAAACTTCCGGATGTTGTAGCTCTAAATTAAATAGAGAAAGCCGGAGAGAAGTTGACAGCGAGTTAGAACCCCTATCCCTAAAAGGATGGGGTGGCTTCAGAAACAGATTTTTATCTTCTGTATCAGCTATGCCTACTTTCGTTGCCCAAGTTCGAGACGCTCAAGGAAACACTAAAAAAGAAAAAGTTGTCGCAGAAACGCTTAGAGAGGCGCGTACCAAACTGCGAGAACAATATGTCAGCGTTAACGACCTCAAGGAAGCCAAAGGTTTTAGCCTTGACTTTGACTTGCAAACCGCGATGGCAAGCGTGACAGTCAAGGACAAAGCTATTTTTTCTCGTCAATTTGCTGCAATGGTTAATGCAGGGGTGGCGTTGGTGAGAGCCTTGGGTGTATTAACCGAGCAAAGCACCAATCCCAAGCTAAAAAAAGCTCTCACAGGAATTAGCGCCGATGTCAATGAGGGGATTAGCCTTGCCGAGGCAATGCGTAAACATCCTCAGTGCTTCGATCAACTTTACACGGCGATGGTAGAAGCGGGGGAAGTCGGTGGGGTTCTAGATGAAGTATTGAACCGGATTGCTAAATTGCTCGAAGATGCAGCCAGACTGCAAAATCAGGTCAAATCTGCCATGTCCTACCCAGTCGCGGTTGGCTCATTGGCTGTGATCATCTTTATCGGGATGACTACATTTCTATTGCCAACATTTGCCCAGATTTTCGAGGATATTGGCATGGAGCTGCCTGAATTTACCAAATTTATGCTAGCAATCAGTGAATTTTTGCGCGGCCCTACCCTGCCCCCGCCAAAAACAAATTACAACATTATCTTGTTTATAGCTGCCCTATTTGGAGCTGCTTTTGCCTACAAGCAGTGGTACAAAACTCCACCGGGTCGATTAGCAATGGACAAATTTTTCCTAAAAGCACCGATTTTTGGGGATATTGTCGAAAAAACTGCTGTGGCTCGTTTCTGCCGCACCTTTGGTACTTTGACCCGTTCCGGGGTACCCATTCTAACTTCTTTGGAAATTGTCAGAGATACGGCGGGTAACCAAGTCATTGCCAATGCGATTGAATCCGCTAGGAAAGAAATTCAAACCGGGGGGATGATCAGCATTGCCCTACAAAGAGAAAAAGTATTTCCCATCCTGGCGATTCAAATGATCAGCATTGGCGAAGAAACGGGCGAAATCGACAAAATGCTGATGAAAGTTGCGGATTTCTATGAAGACGAAGTAGAGCAAGCGGTTAAAGCACTCACGAGTGTCCTAGAACCGCTGATGATGATTGTAATTGCGGTGATGGTAGGTGCGATTTTGCTATCGATGTATCTACCGATGTTTAAGGTATTTGACGGTTTGGGCTAATCGTTACCAATTTATGCCAGTGCGAGTGGCCTGAATACAATAGAAGTATCGGAGTCCCAACCAGAACAATGGCGATTAAACCATCCCATTACGAAGCATTACTGGCAGAGTATAGCAACCAGCAGGGGGCGCTCTTGCTGTTAAAGCAGCATCGCCCCTACCTAGAGCTAATACCGAGTCTGCGCCGACCTGACGAGAGTATTATTACCATTCCCCTACCCATCGTGCGCCTGCGGCAAACAGCACCATCGACCAAGCACAGCGGTGTGGTTACTGCCGGACACGAAGCAACTAGCTTGCCCTGCGATGTGGCAATCTTGATGTGCGACCCGGAATGGAAAATTAAAACGGGGGTGGAAATTTTAGTTTTTATTCATCGACCCCAAGAAGACTTTTCTGACTTGCTGAGTCGCTGGCGTCAAACGCAGGTATGGCTAGACAGAGGTTATGAGTGGGTCATGCCCCCTCGCTACAAACACATCCTGAGCGAGGGAGCTGACCATATTCATCCGTTATTTGTGGTTTTCGATGAAACACCGGAGCGAGTTAAGCGGGGACTGAAGGGAGCCTTTTTACCGTTTGTGGTTCAATCTTTAAACTTGGCAGTTGAGGAAGAAGTTCCAGAAATTGTCTCTACCGAAAGCCCACCGGCATAAGAGATTTTAGATTTTAGATTTTGGATTTTAGATTGAAATTACTAATCAGCCTTTAATCCAAAATCTACAATCTATAATTGTTTACCGGACGAATTGGGGCATGATTTCTGCTGCGGTGAATAAACCGTAAATGCCCCGACGGTGTAACGATACGCCCGCTTTGAGATAGCCAAAAGCTGGGCCTGTGACGTTGGCTGCCATGCTGGTTTCATCTCCCAGGGTGAAGGTATGGGTAGAAATTTTGCCCTCAAAGGTGCGCCCCGTCACCTTGACGTTGGTGCTGAGGGGTTTTTTGGGATTGCGGGTATCGACGACGCCGCCTACGGTGACGCGATCGCGCGCACAAATTCCCCCTAACTCCAGCATGATATCGTCAGCATGTTCCATATTTTCCAAGCTCAGAATCCCATTGGTTTGGTCTAAGAGCGCTTCTACTTCCGCATCCGTCATCGCCCTGGCGCGCTCAACGTTATAACCTGGCATATGGGCAATATCTTCGCGGATGGTGGCTCGATAAGCTTCCCAATTGGCAATTCCGACACCAAATTCAATCTTGACGCTGTGAATCTCAGCATAGCTTTGGGCGGCTAAAGCAGCCGCTGCCGTTAACAGTCCCGGCGTGGCACCGCACCCGGTCATGTAGGTAATCCCCGCCGCCTGTAATTCATTCTTTAGTGCCAATATTTGCTCCATCGCACTGGTGCGCTTGAGCGCATCAACCAAAACTCCTCGCCACCCCGATGCGATAAACTGACGCGCCACCTCAGCCATAAATGTGTTGGGCAAGTTTGGCAATGCCAAAAAATACCCCTCCACCGATGCCGCTGTTTCGATTAAATCCTCGATGCTGCGGCTGCTCAAAGTTCCCTCTGGCTCTACATAACCCAGGGAACCTTGAGATTGGTAAGCGGCTATGCAGGCGTGTGGATTTAACCCTTCACTGTTATAGGCATACCCTTTTTGATCTGCCGCCGCTACCCAAAGCATCTGTTGTTTGGGCGCTAGTACCCTGGCGGCGGCTTGTCCGAGTCCACCAAATCCCAGTACCCCGACGCGAATCGCCGTGGAATCAAGCAAACCAGTAATATTCTCTGCACTCATGGCACATCCCCTTAGCTCTTGACAGACTTTTATTATCCTGCTGTAGGTGGGTGAATGGGGTATCCAAAAGGTATCGCGTAATACTCAAGGCATAAATACCTTGACTGCTGGAGAAAGTTACGCGAAACTGACAAATAACTGAAGAACTAATCTCTCTTTTCATAAGCTTTGTTAAGTTTTATCTCGTGTCTAGCGATCTAGATTGAGAAAAATTAACAATAAGACAGCAAGTAGCCTTGCTGCCGAACCCTACCTCAAACGGCATCTTCCATAGCACACCCCGTGCTATTGCCAAATTAACTACAGTCCCTAGCGTTCAGCCAACAGCATGGAAACACTAGAGTTTGTCATTTACCCGGATGGTCGGGTTCTAGAAAAAGTGACTGGCATTGTTGGTAGCTCCTGCGCCGAGGTAACTGCTGCGATTGAAGCGCAACTCGGACGGGTGGTTAACCAGGAGACTACCTCCGAATACTTCGCTGCGGTGCAAAATCAAGTGCAAGCAGCGACGACTCAAGCCACTTTTAGCGAGTGGTAATTTCTGCGTTCAGTTCGATTGATTCTGTGAGATACTATGTCACACTTTAGCCAAATCAAAACTCAAATCCGTAACCTTGCGTCCCTGCAAGCTGCTTTGACCGATCTAGGGATTGACTGGAAAGCTGGCCCTGAGCAAGTGCGCGGCTATCAAGGTCAAACCCGGAATGCTGAAGTTGCCATCGAGCAAGAAAATGGCTATGATATTGGGTTTAGCTGGAATGGCAGCGAGTACGAACTGGTTGCCGATTTACAATTCTGGCAGCAAGCTTGGTCGGTGGATCGCTTCCTGCAAAAGGTGACCCAGCGTTATGCTTTCCGCACTGTGATGAGCGAAACTGCTAAGCAAGGTTTCCAAGTTACGGAACAAGAACAAAATCAAGATGGTTCTATCCGCCTCGTGGTGCAACGCTGGAGGGCCTAATGACCGATTTCTCGCCTTCGCAAGGGGATGACGGGGATGGTCGTTCGGGTTTTGAACCTGAATTAGGGGGTATTTGGAGAGATGCTCCCGAGCGTTCGGGTTTTGAACCTGAATTAGGCGGCGCGTTGCGCCAAAAAGGGGTTTATGTTGATGAGGTGACTTGTATTGGCTGCAAGCACTGCGCTCATGTAGCTCGCAACACCTTTTTTATTGAACCCGATTATGGGCGATCGCGCGTCATTCGTCAGGATGGCGACTCTGAAGATCTGATTCAAGAAGCGATCGATACCTGTCCGGTGGATTGCATTCACTGGGTAGACTATACCGAGCTGAAGAAATTAGAGGAAGAGCGTCAGTATCAGGTGATTCCGCTGGCGGGTTTTCCGATTGATCCGGCTATGGTTGCTGCTAAACGCCGTCAAAGGCGGGCAAAACGCAAGCCAAGTTCTTAGTTGTTCTGGGTTTGTTGGTTGTAGTAAAGAAAAAATAGGGCTGCTGATGGCAGTCCTTTTACTTTTTTAGGATTGGTTTTTTACTCGTTTCCCGCTTTAAGAATATCTGTTAAACGAACCACAGAGGCACAGAGAACGCAGAGGGAAGAGGAAAGAAGAAGGGTTATTCATCCCTTGTCTTCTTTTATTTGAGCGGATGGTGTTCGCTGAGTAATTTTTCGACTTTGGCTTCGTCGATTCGGGCTGTTATTTTAGAAGCTTCGTGATTGTCTCTGATGGTTTTGGCTAGGGTAAATGAGGAGCCAACTGTGAAGGTTAAACCCATTCCCATGAAGCCTTTTACCCAGCTATCTACGGGCAGGTAGGCAATTCCTATTGCCGTTGAACCGAAGGAAAGTATAAATGATGTCCAAACTTGAATTATCCAGGCAGCTGTATCTTTTTGTGGGGTGATGTTTGGCATAGGTTTTCCCGCCTTCCGATATGTTTGAGTGGTTGGCATTATTAGCTCAATTATTCGGCTATATAGTATGCTATGTTAGGAGTCTAATTGGGAGAACACCCAAACGGGTGAGCCAGTTTTTCAACTGTCTGAATTTGTGGTTTTTTGTTGGTGGTTTTTTGTTGGCGATCGCTTGTCTTCAATCTCCTCAAGCGCTTGATTAGCCTCAAGTTTCCTGATGTGGAGTCGATAACGCCTCAAGCTTTGGCTCAATGGCTCGAAGATGCTTCTAAAATACAGCCTGTTCTATTCGATGCCCGCAGCGAGGCGGAGTATGAAATAAGTCATCTTTGCCACGCAAGGCGCATCGATCCTGAGCTGTCTGATTTGTCAGTGTTAGCAGATGTATCTTTTCAAACACCGTTAGTTGTGTATTGTTCGATAGGCTATCGTAGTGCTGCGGTTGCTTCTAGACTTTTACAGGTAGGGTTTTCTCGCGTTTACAATTTGGAGGGCAGTATTTTTCAATGGGTTAACGAGGGGAAAGCAGTGTATAAAGATGAACAAACAAAAAGCGTGGTGCATCCGTATAATTGGCTGTGGGGGAAGTTGCTGAAGTTGCAGTATCGGGGCAAAATTTGAACCGAGGGAGGATGCGATCGCTTTCTATGAAAAACTGGGATATCGTACTAACTATCGCCATATGAAAAAGACTACTATATAAGAAAATAACGCAAGCTTTCTAGCAGTAATGATCGGATCTGGCGTTAGTATAATTATTCCTACTCTGAATGAGGCAACTTCTTTAGGACGCACTCTGCGTCTGCTTCAACTACTTTCTCCCCCTGCTAGTGAAGTGTTGGTGGTTGATGGGGGAAGTGATGATGAAACAATTGCTGTAGCAAAGGCATTTGATGTGCGAGTTTTTTCCTCGGAAAAACGAGGGCGTTCAATTCAAATGAATTTGGGTGCAGATGCTGCAACGGGAGATTTTCTTTGCTTCCTCCACGCTGATACTATTGTACCGGATGACCTGGTAGCGGTAATCGAGCAAACTTTGTCAGATAAAACGATCGCCTGTGGGGGTTTTATTTCGTTGATGACTGGTTCTATGACGACTAGATGGGGGATATCTCTGCATAATTATCTCAAAACTTACTACGCTCCGCTGATTTTTAAACCTCGTTTGTTTTTTAAGGGATTGCGTCTTTTGTTTGGCGATCAGGTCATATTTTGCCGTCGTTCTGATTTTTGGGAATGTGGCGGTTTTGATGAAAGTTTGCCGATTATGGAAGAGGCGGATTTATGTTTAAAGTTGGTAAAAAAAGGACGGATTTGTCAGGTTAATCGGATCGTACAAAGTTCAGATCGTCGTGTTGCTCGTTGGGGTTCTCTGAAAGCAACGGGGATATATCTTTATATTGGCATTTTGTGGGGTTTGGGCGTTCCAGCAAGTTATTTGAAGAAGTTTTATCAGGATATGCGCTGAAGAAAAGCGAGGCAGGTGAATCTAACCCGTTTTAACAGGTTTTAGCTTTAAGCCAGAAATTTATTTCTGGGCTTTTGGTTTAAATTCCAGTCGTAGGGTAAATAAACTATAGGGGCTGAAGAGTTAATTGGTGCCTCTGTTTTAAGGTAAGTGCGGATATATTCGGGAACTGAAGGGGCAATTTTTAGAAAGTCTTGGCGATACCATTTGAAAATCTTGCTACAGTACAAGGTTCCGGTTTCTATATCGTAGCGGACTTTATCGGGGTTATTAATAAAACGGCTGGCTTCTTCATCTAATTGCTGATGTATTTGTGCTGGTTTGTAAGCGCTGTTACGCAATAAGGGACAACCAATTGAGGCACAAACAAGTGCAAAGTGTATGCGCGGTTCTTGGAATTCTCGACGCAGGATATTATGTTCTATTTGATTGAGGCTGTATCGTTTTCCGGCGAAGGAATGGGCAGGAAAAAGGAAGAACGACAAGAAAGCTAGCCAGTTAGGTATACCGAGTATTTTCGGCTGGATTGATTTAATTGGGTAGCGTTTTAGAATGGCAGAAATTGTGAAAGCGTTGTAGATATTTATCCACAATGCTAACTTTTCATCTGGATTAATATTGGGCAGATGAAGCTGTTTTTCTAAGTTTTTTATCCAGTGGTTAATTGCTTGGGGTTGCTCCTTTTTCCAGTTATAGTAGTCTACGCGACCTTGCGTATCTACGTACTGGCGTAAAAGTGCATCCCAAGGGGCAAAGTTGACCATTGATTAAACAAATAAATCCAGGGGTAAATGTCCGTAGAGTCCGTTAATTGATTCTTCTTGTGAAGATTGGCAAGATACGAGGACGCCGCGATATGGCCCAATGTAAGAATCAAGATATAATGCCCCTCGCATGGAGTTGTATTTTATATAAACGGGGCCAACTATTGAAGTGATGTCGGGTTGTTCGTCGGGCATTGGGTAGCCTAAAGCTTTTAAATAAGTTTCCAAGGTTAAAAAACCTTCGGTTGCGCTATTGGCGCAAATACCAAGATTTTGCGAATCTGATAAATTGCTGAAAAATAAAAGCGCTTGGCGCAGTTGTTCTTTTTCTTCGGCTGAGCCTACGGTTTTTGTTTCGTTGCAACTAAATTCGCTTAAGATTTTTTGTGCTTGTGTTATGTCCATATTGTTTTCAACAGTTGACAGTTGACAGTTGACAGTTGATAGTTGATAGTTGACAGTTGACAGTTACCTTTTCGTAAAGCTTATAGGATTGAGAACTAGGGAAGTTAATTTTGCCTTTTCTCCTTAAAGGGGGCTTTAAACCCATTTTTTCTGGGAACTAAAGTGATGTTTTTTACTGTAACAGGCTGGTTTTAATCTTTTATGCGTAAGGTGGATTAGATATGACTATCCATCTTACCGTTGATTGATGCAGGAGTCTAGGTCTTTGGCTATTGGTTTAATATCATGTCCGTTGGCATCGGCATCGGGCGGGGGGCGGGTTGATCGATACTATTGGCTTGCGCTCAAACGTAACTGGTAAAACCCGCCCCTACAATACTATTAACTATCTAGTATACTCTTTTTTGGTCGCTATTCTTCCCTACTTTTTAAGAAGGCGGGGATTGCGGCGTTTCGTTCAGCTACTGCTAAAGCTTCAAGTGCTGACTGGATTAAGGATTCAAAGCTAGGCTGACAAATATCAACTTCTTCAGATTCTTCACGCTTCATGCCTAGTAAACCTGTTGTTTTACCAGGTGTAATGGCTAGGATTTTTCCTTCATGATTTCTGATTCTTAATTCTCGTTCGGAACCGTTTTTAAATAAGCCGCAAGTGTAGCGGCGTTGTTTATAGTAAAACGCTGCATTCACTGGAATGGTGGGAAAATCAAATGGGGAAAACGATTGCTTTCTAAGGCTTTGGCGGTTAAATTGATGCGAATTCAGATGTCGTGGGAGTCGCACGCCTACTAATTGCAGTTCAATGTTTTGGCTGCCATTCCAGTTGTTTTGCTGCAATCGATATGCTATATCGAGGCGGGATGGTAGGGGAAAATAATCGCGCCAGCGCCATGCGATCGCTTGAATTTTGCTAATTGGTAATTGGTAATTGCTAATTGGTAAAGATTCTGGATCAAACCCGCCGCTAACATTGCGATTTTCTGCTTTAATATCTTGAATTAGGGTGAGTTTGATGTGTCCTTTACCAACTATTTGTTGGTCAAATACTCGCACGTTGGGCGTCCAAAATACCGGATCGGAATTTTCAATCCCGCAAGGATGGAGGGCGTCTATTTGTTGATAAAGCTCAAGGTTTATTTGCTCTAAACTCGCTTGGGCATCAATTTTTACTACTGGTTTGAGATGTTCCGGGTGCAGGCATTGATGGGCAAAGGTGCTAAGGCGCGATCGCATTTTTTCCAAGTTCGCACCCGGTAAAGAAAACCCCCCGGCGGCTTTGTGTCCGCCAAATTTACCTAAGAGGTTGGCGCAAAATTCTAACGCTTCAAATACGTGAAATTCCGGAATTCCCCGCGCTGAACCGCGAATGTGTTCGCCTCCATCATCTTCGTATGTGCCAATGAATACCGGCACGCCGTAACGTTCGACGAGGCGAGAGGCGACGATGCCGATGACGCCGTGATGCCAGTTGGGTTGGACGAGAAGTAAGACGCGCTCTTGCTGTAAGTTTAGCTGATTTTGTTCGATGTATGCGATCGCTTGTTGTTCGATCTCTTCGCACAGTAGCTGTCGCTGTCGGTTAATTTGTTCGCACTGCATCGCCCTTTCTAGGGCTAATCCCATATCATCGGTTGTGAGTAAATCAATTACAATTTGAGGGTCGGCAATGCGTCCGACTGCATTAATTCTTGGCCCCAATCTAAAGCCAATATCTTCTGGTTTTAAAGATTTTGAATTGGTAATTGGTAATGGGTAATTGGTAATGGGTAATTGGTAATTGTCCTGTGCCCCTCTGCCCTGGACTCCAGAGACTTGAATTAATGCTTGTACGCCTGCTAGCTGAGATTGGGGCAGTAGCTGCAAACCGCGTTTTACCCAGCGACGGTTAACGCCGGTTAAAGGTGCGAGGTCGGCAATCGTTCCTAATGTAAATAATTCTAATAATTGCTTGACTAATCCTTTGGCTTTGCCCATTTGTTGTGCCAAAGATACTGCTAAGATATAGGCAACCCCAACACCGGCAAGTCCGCGATAGGGGGAAGATTCGGGAATTAATTTGGGGTTGAGAATGGCATCGGCGGGGGGTAATTGCTGGGGCAGGTCGTGATGATCTGTCACAATAACTTTGACACCCAATTGGCGCGCCCGATCGATTGGATCGTAAGCGGAAATGCCGTTATCTACGGTTAAAATTAGGGCTACGCCTTCGGCGTGGAAGTCTTCTACAATGCGACAATTGATGCCGTAGCCTTCCTTCATACGACTGGGGATGGCGTAATCGACGTTTGCGCCTAACCAGCGGAGACTTCGCAATAATAAAGCGGTACTGGTCATGCCATCGGCATCGTAGTCGCCGCAGATGGCGATTTTTTGATGGTTAGCGATCGCATTTTCCAACAATTCCAGGCTAATCGCCAAATCGGGAAATTCTACAATTGGTTCGGGTAAAGCCGCTAATTCCGGCGATAAAAACAGCTGGGCTTGTTCGGGCGCTTCAATGCCCCGATTTAGCAGTACTTGCGCCAAAAGAGGTGAAAGTTGGGTAACTTCCGCCAACTTTTGGGCTGATTCTATTTGCGCTGGGGCAATTTCCCAGCGCTGGTTAGGTAAGTGAAAATTAGCCACTAGAAGATGTACAGTGTATCGTTAAATTCGGAATCAAAAATCGCGCGATCGTCATTATAGTAACTACTGGGGCGCAATTCTACCTGTAAAGTTTTGCTATTTGGTTTAGCTACCTTTGCTTGCAGGGGTAGATTTGCTTCCGGACTCCAGTATAAAAAAGACACACCTTTATCTCTCGGCCTCAGTCTAAAGCTTAATTTTAGTCTTTGTCGGGGTCGCATGGTAATGGGGCCGGTGTAAGATGGCAGTTCGACTTGAATTGATTCGGAAGTATTGTTTGTTACCTGTACGCTGACAGCTTGTCCGGGTTGGATTGTCTTTCCGGTGCCCAAAAATTTTGGCCCTGCTTCTACTAATTTGGGTAGGATGGCAGGAGCAATCAGCAGAGCAGTTGCGGTTAAAATCCCCGGCAGAAGTTTTTTTAACATATGTAGATAACCCCCAAAAACTTGTTTTTGGTTTTGAACTCAAAACTTATATATTGTGACCCTACCTTGGGTATCAGTTTTATGGGTAAAAGTCAAGATTTTTTTAAGTCTTTTTCTCTGTTTCTGCGATCGCAGGTAGGGATCGCGATTGGGTGGATTGGTATTGCGATCGCGCTACTGTTACTAACAGAGGCGATCGCAACCAACCACTTCCAGGGAATTAAGATAATAAGTAGGAGGGAAAGACAGCATGAAAATTACCCTTGATATTCCCGACAACATTGCCCAGCAACTTACCGAAACACCAGAGGAGTTGCAGCGTTACCTACTCGAACTCCTAGTAGTCGAAGCATACCGTACCGAACGGATAACTCATTTTCAGGTGGGGCAAATTCTCAATCTACCCTCCCGTTGGGCGGTCGATGCCTTCCTCAGAGCTTACCATGCTTACCTACATTACAACGAAGAAGACTTGGAAAGCGATCGCGAAACCCTGCGCCAGTTGAGAGACAAACAAGCCATAAATTCATGATTGTTATCTCGGATACTTCTTCTATTCTCTACCTACTGCTAATTAATCAACTAGACTTGCTGCCCCAAATGTATGGTCAAGTCATCATTCCGGAAATTGTAAGGGATGAACTCGCAGATCCGGGGGCACCTATCCAGCTTCAGCAATGGATCGCCAATGCACCTGAATGGCTAATCGTTCAGCCAGTAATTAGCACACCCGATGCAACCCTTAGCAACCTCAATCCAGGTGAACAAGCTGCCATCACCCTCGCTCAAGAATGCCTTGCAGACTTACTTATCATTGATGAAAGAGCTGGAAGACGAGCTGCGACAAATCTGGGAATCCGTATCATTGGCCTACTAGGTATTTTAGATGAAGCAGCTGCACAAGGCTTAATCAATTTGCCAGAAGCGAGCGCCCAACTTCAGCAAACTAATTTTCGTGTTTCTCCGGTATTAATTCAGCGCCTCCTTGATAGCTAGCAATAATATCAAGTATCAAGAAAACCTCTGAAGAGAACACCTGATCTATCCCCAGTAATAGAGATAGTGAGGACTTACAGAAATCACCTTTGTTTCTATGAAAAATCGTTGCTGGGAAACTAAAGATTTACCCAGAAACCCGGTTTCTAGGCTCGTCGTGCGTAAGTTCTGATAGTGCTAGCCTTCTGGATAGCGATCGCATGATAATCTATACAAACCCTAAAAAGATCGGCTAGGAGAGGGCAAAATGGACGTTAAAGCAGCAGTCGCCTTTGAAGCTGGCAAACCTTTAAGCATCGAAACCGTACAATTAGAAGGCCCCAAAGAAGGGGAAGTGCTGGTAGAAATTAAAGCCACGGGCGTGTGTCATACCGATGCATTTACCCTCTCCGGTGCCGATCCAGAAGGTTTATTTCCCGCTATCTTGGGGCATGAAGGCGCGGGTGTAGTGGTGGAAGTAGGGGCGGGAGTAAAATCAGTCAAAGTGGGCGACCATGTGATTCCCCTTTACATCCCAGAATGCCGCAACTGCGAATACTGTCTCAGCGGCAAAACCAACCTCTGTCAAGCGATTCGGGTAACCCAAGGGCGGGGTGTGATGCCCGATGGTACGAGTCGATTCTCACTCAATGGGCAGAAAATTCTTCATTATATGGGAACTTCCACCTTTTCCAACTATACAGTATTACCCGAAATCGCCGTCGCCAAAATTCGCGAAGATGCCCCTTTTGAGAAAGTTTGTTTAATCGGTTGCGGCGTTACAACTGGAATAGGTGCAGTTATCAATACTGCCAAAGTTGAACCCGGTTCTAATGTCGTTGTATTCGGTTTAGGCGGGGTGGGCTTAAACGTAATTCAAGGCGCGAAAATGGTAGGCGCTAATATGATTGTCGGAGTAGATCTCAACCCCGCCAAGCGCGAATTAGCCGAAAAATTTGGCATGACCCACTTTGTCAATCCCAAAGAAATCGACGGCGATTTAGTTGCCTACCTGGTGGAATTAACCAAAGGAGGAGCAGATTACAGTTTTGAATGCATCGGTAATATTAACGTGATGCGCCAAGCATTAGAATGCTGTCACAAAGGTTGGGGAACGAGCGTAATTATTGGGGTTGCAGGTGCAGGACAAGAAATTAGTACCCGTCCGTTTCAATTAGTCACCGGGCGCGTTTGGAAAGGCAGCGCTTTTGGTGGGGCAAAAGGTCGCACTGACGTGCCTAAAATTGTTGAATGGTTCATGAACGGCAAGATTGATATTGATAGCTTGATTACTCAAGTAATGCCGATTGAACAGGTGAATGAAGCATTTGATTTAATGCATAAAGGGGAATCAATTCGCAGCGTTTTAACATTTTGAACGAATTTGAGATTTTGGGAGCTAGAAACTGGGTTTCTACCAGCGGTATCTGGTAAAAACCGCCAATTTTTCCGAGAAACCCGGTTTCTTTGCGATCGTTTCCGTTTATGCCTGAATGAATCAACCGCAGAGGCGCAGAGAACGCAGAGAAAGAGAAGAGAGATTAGTAATTCAGATGCAAACGGATTTGATATCAGTTATGATTCTGGCTGTTATCTGGAAATATTTTATGCAGATTTCCATTGACTGGTTGTTTTTGTTAGCGACAACGAGTTATCACCAACTCACTACTTGGATTGAAAATAGGAGGCATAAACCCCCCGGTGAATTGATTGATGTAGGGGGATACAAACTGCACCTGTACTCGCGAGGAGAAGGCAGCCCAACCGTTATCCTCGATCATAGTTTGGGTGGAATTGAGGGGTACTTATTAATCGAAGAAATTGCTCAAATCACAAGGGTTTGTATTTATGACCGAGGGGGATATGGATGGAGCGATTCTAGTCCAAATGAGCGTTCCAGCCAGCAAATTGTTAAAGAATTAGATGCCATGCTGGTTAAAGCAGGGATAGCGCCGCCTTACATCTTGGTTGGTAACTCTTTTGGCAGTTATAACGTGCGGCTTTATGCGAGTCAGTTTCCGGAAAAAGTTGTCGGAATTGTTTTCACCGATGGGTTGCATGAAGTAGCAATGTTAAACATGTCCTTGACTCTGCGGCTGCTACAATTATTTTTTATGTCTGGATTTGCGATGTCAATGCTGGGTTCGACGTTAGGTTTAATCCGGCTTTTGGGAATGATGGGAACGTTTGAAATTATTAAAAAAGAACTGGGTAAATTTCCCTCAGCAACTAGACAAAAAATCAAGCGCTCTTTTTACCGTTCTCAACATTGGATAACGATGTGGCGGGAAATGTGGAATTTAGAGACGAGTGCTAAGCAAGTTCATCAGGTAAGTAATTTGGGGAATATTCCGATTGTTAGTATTAAATCGAGTACCTTTTTTAAGCGTTCAATTTGGAATTTTTATATGCCAATTGCAGCGGCAAATCAACTGCGAGACAAAATGCACGTCGAATTGCTCAAACTCTCAACAGATTGTACTCAAATCCAAGCGAATCGCAGCAGTCATTTCGTTTGGGTAGATGAGCCAGAGGTTATCATAGAAGCAATTAAAATCTTATTGAATAAAATCGAATTAGCCAATTAAATAAGTGTAAAATACCCTAGAGGATGGGTTGTGTTATGAACGATTTACTAAGCCGCTTAAAATTATTACCTTGGGGAGCGCTGCTAAAATATGCGGCGATAACGACAGCGATCGCTACCGCATTTGACTTATTATTACTGTTGGTGCAGGTGTACATTACTCCTCTGCAAGAAATGTTCGCGATTATATTAGCGCCACCTTTGGGGATTTTGATTGCGATCGCAATAGCATTAGGCATTGGGGCGCTAGCGGTTTATATCACAGAACGCCAGCGCGATTTCATCCTTAACACCTCGACTTTATGGGCTTTAGTAGCCTGTTTGATATTGTGTATTTGGATTAAGTCGCTGCTACCAATTCCCTTATTTATGTTAAATTTTTCCGAATTCACATCGATTGGCATCATATTAGGCGTATTCTGGAAAAGTCGGCCTTACTGGAGATAAAAAATCTAGAACAATCTATTTACGGTAATCGCGAACAAATCCGAGCGATCGCTAACTCCTAGAAGCCGGGTTTCTACGTATATCTCTCGAAACCAAATCGAAGTTTATTTACATAGTCTGAAGTAGCAATTACCCATTAGCAATTAGCAATTAACTTATGTCTGCATCTCCCAATTTAGTCAGCGAACATGCTTGTTTTGGTGGAACTGTTGCTTTTTACAGCCATCATTCCTCTGCCTGCAATAGCGAAATGAAATTCGCCGTGTATCTACCACCGCAGGCAAAATCAAAATCGGTGCCGGTTTTATATTTTCTCTCAGGTTTAACCTGCACCGAAGAAAACTTTATGGTCAAGGCAGGGGCGCAACAATTTGCAGCCAAATATGGATTAATGTTAGTAGTGCCAGATACCAGTCCTCGCGATGCAGGAATTCCAGGTGAAGATGACGATTGGGATTTTGGTACGGGGGCAGGTTTTTACGTTGATGCTACGGTTGAACCTTGGAAATCCCACTATCGAATGTATAGCTATGTAGTGGATGAATTACCCGATTTGATACTGGAAAATTTTCCAGTCAATGGCGAAAGACAAGGGATTTTTGGTCATTCGATGGGAGGACATGGGGCGCTAATTTGTGCGTTGAAAAACCCCGAACGCTATCAATCTGTTTCTGCATTTGCTCCTATTGTTGCACCGATGCGCTGTGGTTGGGGTCAAAAAGCATTTAGCAATTATCTTGGAGCTGATACGGAAATTTGGCGTGGATATGATGCGAGCGAATTGGTATTAACTGCACAATATAATCGTCCAATTTTAATCGACCAAGGCACGGCAGATAAGTTTCTTTCTAACCAATTGCTACCAGAAGTATTCGAGGAAGCTTGTGCAAAAGTTGGACAAACGCTAAGCTTGCGAATGCGGGAAGGTTACGACCATAGCTATTATTTTATCGCTTCGTTTGTGGAAGAACATATCCGCCATCATGCTGCTGTTTTGTGTGGGTAAGGGCTTAACGACTGAAGTCGCGGCTATACGAACAAAGACCGCCTGCGCGGTCTGTAATAATGAATTTGGGTGGGGTATTAGCAGGAAAATCCGGCATTTTTGACGGGTTGCAGGGGAGAAATTTCGCTTGTAGCATGGCGCGGGTTGATTAACTCAATTCGCTTGAGATCGAAGGCGTTTGGTAAAACCCGCCTCTACAATACTATTAACGATATGAGCCTAACGACTGAAGTCGCGGCTATACAAACAAAGACCGCCTGCGCGGTCTGTAATAATGAATTTGGGTGGGGTATTAGCAGGAAAATCCGGCATTTTTGACGGGTTGCAGCGTATAAGCTCGGTTTAGAGGCGTGGGAGGCGCTTTTTCAGCATTTTTTGTTGGTACTGATGTACTAGACAAGTGGGGCGATCGCGGCTAAACTATGGGCAAAACCAGCAGGCTAGCGCAGTAGAGGGAAAAGGCGATGGGGAGGAATGCGATCGCTTTGCTTCAATGCGCGGGTATTCTGCGATTGAGTCATACTAAATCAAAAGCGTTATGAACAACAATCCGAATCAACCCAGAGACTATGATGCGGTGTTGGGCGGTGAAAATCCGCCTCCAGTACAAGGTGTTGTTTTAGGAGGAATTCAAGGCGTTAAAAGGCGTTTGGCGAGTCGGGTTGTAGAAGCGCGAATTGCGGCGCTTTCCGAAGCATTGAACTATGGGAATGAAGGCTTAGAATTGGCGATTTCTGCCTTAAAAGATGGGGCAAAACAAGTTCAACGTTCTGCTTATTTGCTGTTGCGGCAAAGAGAAGAGCTTCAAGTTAAGCAAGCACTACGCGAGTACAAAAATTGGGATTTAATTGAGCGCCTCCAAGTCAAGGGATATCCCAATACCGCTACCACTTTTGCTAACCGAAAAGTTGAGGAATTCAACTCAGAATATTGTATTACCGATCCTGCCAATATTGCTTTAGCTCTAAGAGTGGAAGGCATGTGGCACAATCCTGAAGATATTGGATCTCACATCGCCAAGCTGTTGGAAGATGAGCGAGCAAACCTGGTGGAAGCACTGGTGTTTGGAACCTGGGATGAATATGACAATCTTCTGAATGAAAACTCTTCTGCTATTTTGATCGATGCACTGGTTGCAGCTAAAGAACAGTTGCCCAATCTTAAGGCTATTTTTATCGGCGATATTACTTCCGGTGAATCCGAAATTTCTTGGTTTTATCAGAGCGATATCAGCCCGCTTTTGACAGCTTATCCCAATTTAGAAATTCTGCAAGTTCGAGGAGGGAATGGTCTGGAATTTAGCCCCGTGCGACACGAAAATTTGACAGCTCTGATCGTCGAAACTGGTGGACTTAGCCGCGAAACTATTGCTCAGATTTGCGCTTTAGATTTGCCAGCATTAGAGCATCTTGAATTGTGGTTGGGTTGTTATGATTACGGTGGGAACTCGACAATAGAGGATTTAATGCCAATTCTGGCTAACGAAGCTTTTCCCAATTTAACTTACTTAGGGCTGCGAAATAGCGAATACTCTGACGAAATTGCCAAAGCTTTAGTCAATGCACCCGTACTCGAACAGATTACCGTGCTAGATCTCTCAATGGGAACTTTGACCGATCGAGGAGCATTAACTTTGTTAAATTGTCCGGCAATTAATCAACTGGAGCTGCTCAATATTTCGGAGAATTATCTGTCGGGTGAAACAAGCGAAAAATTATCTGAGTTGGATGTTGAAGTTAAAGCCGACAATCAAAAAGGTGAAAAAAACTATGAGGATGTAACCTATCGCTATTGCTCGGTATCTGAGTGAAAATTGAATAGATTTGTGCGAGTGGAGGGGATGCGATCGCAATTCCCCAATATGTGGGAATCCATGAATTATGCGCCAGAAATTGCGGCGATGTTCGATATACCGCTGTGTCAAGAATTGTTTAGGCGCAATGCGATACCTGTCGCGCGATCGCTTCCCAACATCCGCAATTACGATCAACTGCGAGAACAGATGAGAGAGATGGAGTGCGTAGGCGGCAGCCGAGGCGCTAGCCATCGCGTTTTCGTCAAACTTTCCCACGGATCTGCGGCTTCCGGTGTCGTCGCTTACTATACCAGTCCGCGCGGCGAATGCGCCATCACCACAGTAGAAAGAGTGCGGGAAAACGGGCAAACTCTACTTTACAATTCCCGGAAAATTCGACAATACACCCGCCGCGAAGAAGTTGCCGATATTATCAATATTCTCACCGCAGAAGGCGTTCAAGTTGAAGAATGGTTACCCAAAGCTTATTTGCAAGGATGCCAATTCGATGTCCCAGTAGTAGTCATTAATCGTGAAGCGCAACACCTTGTCGTGCGTTTAGGTAAAAGTCCGATGACCAACTTACGTTTAGGTGGCGATCGCGGCGATACCGAGCAATTTTTAACCAAAGTTGGGACAGAAAATTGGGCAGCGATGAAGCAAACTTGCGAAGCAGCAGCGGCTTTATTTCCCCATAGTTTATACTGCGGCGTCGATTTGCTGGTGGCACCTGATTTTAAACATCATGCAATTCTAGAAATTAATGCATTCGGCGATTTATTACCGGGCATTATTTGGCAGGGCATGGATACTTATACCAGCGAGGTCAAGGCGATGTTAGAGCGAGTCAATACGAGGAATTTATGAAAGTCCATTTACCTTTTTTGCCAGCGCAACGGACGATTGTCCGTTGCGCTCCAACTACCTACCTTTAGCAAGCATTTAGTCAGACAAATACAATTACTATATTATGATGTTTGACCGTTATAAACAAGAGAATTTTGATTTAAAAAATCGATCAATTTGAGAGGATCGATCAGTTTTTCTGATCGATGGGGAAGAAACGCGATCGCTTTAAAAAAAGGAAAAAACAGCATGGTAAAAAACCAACAAATAAGAGAAAAATCCATCGACATGAACCAAATCGTCGGCTCGCACGATATCGGATTCATTAACCTTAGATACGCTGCGATACGACGTAGCCAAAAACTTGATCGCACAAGGAAAAACGCCGAATTTAGCAGCAGTATTACCAGCGGAAGGATGGGAAGAAAGACACTCACCCGGAAACTTCACCTACGCCGCACACCAGGCATTTTTTGCAGGTTTTTTCCCCACACCGATTGCGCCAGGAATTCACCCGCGCCCCTTTGAATTGCGGTTTGAAGGCAGTACAACAATTGCCGAAACTACCTGGATTTTAGATAGTGCAAATATCCTTAACGAACTAGCTGAAAAAGGCTATCATACAGCTTGTATAGGTGGCGTTGGTTTCTTCAACAAACTCAAGCCATTAAGTAAAGTATTGCCCTCTTTATTTGACGAAAGTTACTGGAGTCCAGAACTAGGCGTGACTAACCCAAAATCCACAGAGAAACAGATGGCGATCGCGCAAAACATCCTCACCCAAACACCCCCAACAAACGCCTATTTTTATTGATCAATATCTGGTATCTTAGAACGCATTCCCGATCTTTGGGTATCTACCTATGACAATGCACGGTTTCATTCCACCAGCACGCTTTTTTCCCTACCTCACCTGGACGGAAATCCAGGCGATGCCCGATAAAGATAATGTAGTAATTATCCAACCCGTAGGGGCAATTGAGCAACATGGCCCCCACTTACCGCTAATCGTCGATTCTGCTATCGGTGTGGGAGTTTTGGGCAAGGCACTGGAAAAACTCGATGCCGATATTCCAGCCTATGCTTTGCCGCCTTTATACTATGGAAAATCGACGGAACATTTGCATTTTCCTGGCACAATTACTTTAAGCGCACAAACTTTGCTGGCAATTCTCTATGAAATGGCGGAAAGTATTTATCAAGCAGGATTTCGCAAATTGGTGTTGATGAATTCCCACGGCGGACAACCCCAAGTGATGGAAATTGCCGCGCGAGATATTCACTTAAAATATGGGGATTTTATGGTTTTTCCGCTATTTACTTGGCGCGTACCTCATATTACTAAAGAATTGCTCGCGCCGAAAGAAGCACAATTGGGAATTCATGCTGGAGATGCGGAAACGAGTTTGATGCTTTCGATTCTGCCAGAGCAAGTAAAAATGGATAAAGCTGTTGCCGAGTATCCCGATTTGCCACAAGATACGCTGCTAAGTATGGAAGGCAGATTGCCCTTTGCTTGGGCGACGATAGATTTGAGTAAAACAGGGGTATTTGGCGATCCTACCGTGGCGACGAAGGAAAAAGGCGATCGCATTCTAGACTCAGTATCCGACGGCTGGGTGCAAGTGATTAAAGATATCTACGCTTTTCAACAACCTCAAGCTTTTGATCGGGATTAAAAATGAACTGTTTGATAAGTTAGACAGTTTTCCATGAATCAGAAATATCAAGCCATTAGCTAGAATGAATTCACTGATACTCAACGAAACTGTTATGAGCCTTACTCTTCCCACTGAACTCTTGCAAATAGCCCAAATGACTGAAGCAGAAATGCTTCAGGAAATTGCTATTATGCTTTATCAGCAACAGCGCATTCACCTTGAACAAGCAGCGCAACTAATAGGAATATCGAACGATGACTTCTACCAATTGCTAGTATACCGTAATATCGTCACTCCACCTACTGACCCCGACGACGAACCAAACGAACTTATCCTCGCCAGTTTCCGCACCTCCCTTCAGCAAGCTAAAGAAGGCAAATTACATCCTATCTCTGAACTGTGGGATGGCATAGATGTCTGAAGAAATCCCCTCGATTCAAATACTTTTCTCCGATGATTTCAAAGTGCGACTTCGCACCCTCGCCAAACGCTATCGTAGTATTCGCACTGACCTACAACCGTTAATTGACGACCTTCAGGCAGGAAACTTCATCGGCGATCAAATCCCTGGAATAGGCTATGCTGTCTTCAAGGTTTGCCTCAAAAACAGTGACATCCAAAAGGGAAAAAGTAGCGGATATCGCGTCATCTATCAACTTAAAGATAATACTTGTATTCTTATGCTCGTCATCTACGCCAAATCCGACCAGGCTGATATCGCAGCGCACCAACTTCGAGATATCATCAATAAATTTGATGAAGGCTAGAAGCATTAGCAAACAATAACAGTTTCCCTGTCGCGTGCGATCGCTCAATTCACTACGGCAAGAACTCATCGCTTAGAACTTGTTCTAAGGTATAGGGACAACCTTCAGGTAAATCGTCATAATCGAGGGGCGTTTCTTGCACCACTAAGTCAGTTCCTAGTGCGTAGGAAATTGCCAGCGCTTCACTCAGATAAGGTTTAAGACTCGGATTTTCTTCTAGCAGAATAGTCAGACGGCGGCGCTGTTCCCGAATCGTTGCCAACCAACTTTTACTGCGATGATTCGTTTGGAATTGCCATTTCAGCAAATGCCCCAAAAGTACCCCTAAACGGTTCCGCAATTGCTGACGTTCCTGCTTCCCCAAACTTTCGATTTCCTCAATAATATTTTTCAAGTCAAGCTGATACCACTTACCTTCAGACAAGAGCTTTACTTGCTCTTGTGTCCAGGCGTAGAAATCGGTTTCGTAAAGAGAGGGTTTCAAGCTCATTTCTTGGATTGGCAAGGCTTGATACATCATAACAAATTGCCACAGAAATTAGTTTACTCACATCTTGCACCTTGAGGCGGAGCCTCAGTATTTTCGTTCCCAGGTTCAACCTGGGAACGAGATCTGGGAGGTTCTACCTCCGGTGGTGGAAGATGTGAGTTTATTTCCACTTGATAGGCGCAGCGTCGCGCACCGGCGACGATATGTTCGGTGCGCTCAATTTTCACGTTTTCCCCTAAAACGCTCTGAAATACTTCTAATTCCCTCGCGCACAATCCCGTACAAGCGGTAGCAGCAGCGCAGATGGGGCAGTGATTTTCGATTAATAAAAACGAGCCATCTTCTAACTTTTCAACTTCTGCCATGTAACCCTCGTTGGTACGCAGGATTGCCAATGCTTCCAACTTTTCTTGCAACCCTTCTTGTGCAACTTGCTCTCGATAGGCGGCTATTTGATGGCGAGTTCTCACTTCTAAAAGGCGGTCAATTCCTCCTTCACCAAATGCCTCTGTTACCGAATTAATTAAGCTTAATGTCAATTCGGCGTATCCCGCAGGAAAAAAGCGATCCGCCGCTGGAGTTAACCGCCAAAGTTTAGCCGGACGCCCCATCGGACGGGGTTCTTCTTGATAGGTGACCAAGCGTTCCGACTGCAAGGCGTACAGGTGTTGTCTAATTGCCATTGCGGAAACTCCCAAGCGCTTAGATAGCTCTTTCGAGTCCATTGCTCCTTCTTGCTTGAGCAAGTTCACGATCGCGCGTCGAGTCCGCACTGCGGCATCTTTTTTCTGCGAGTTGGCTTCCATATTAAGAAATTAAAGGGAACTCTTTACAAAGTCAAGGGGGTATGACTATCGTAGTTTGTAAAGAGTTTTCTTTAGAAAGGTGAGACGGGCGTCCCGCCTAGCTTACTAATGGAGGAAAAAATATGATTGCCAATTCGATAAACGGCTACGTTTGTGCGGCTAAATTGGCGGATGTGCAAGCAAAAGGGAGCTTGCTGGTAAATTTAGAGAAATATGCGATCGCGCTCTTCTATGCCAACGACGAAGTATACGCAATCGATAACCGCTGTCCTCATATGGGATTTCCCCTCCACGGCAGTACTTGCAAAGATGGTATCGTGACTTGTCCCTGGCATTACGCCCGTTTTGACCTCAAAAGTGGCGGTACTTTTGATTCTTGGGCAGATGATGTGCGCGGTTTTCCAGTGCAAATTCGCGATGGGGAGGTGTGGGTAAATTTAGCGCCGCAAGTTGACCCTTACGCGCACCAACGCCAGCGATTGCAAGATGGCTTACAGCACAGTATATCGTTGGTGATTGCTAAGTCTGCGATCGCGCTGTTAGACTTAGGCGCTAATTTTACCGAACCGTTTCAAATCGGACTAGAATTTGGCACTCGCTACAACAAAAATGGATGGGATACTGGGTTATCCATTCATACCTGCTTGATGAATTTACTGCCTTATTTAGATGCAGAAGATCGTCCTCGCGCCCTTTATCAAGGACTTTCCGCAGTTGCCCGCGATAGTGCAAATTCGCCGCCTCACTTCGTTGTTCACCCGCTGCCAAATTTTTCTGGTGATATTAATGCGCTCAAAAGTTGGTTCCGCCAATTTATCGAACGGCGCGACAGCGAAGCAGCAGAACGCTGTTTAGTTACGGCAATTCGGATTGGTGTAAGTTCCCAAGAAATTGCCGATATGTTATTTGCAGCCGCCACAGATCGCCGCTACATTGATGTCGGTCATACCGTGGATTTTATTAACAAGGCATTAGAAGCTTTAGATGCTGTCAATTGGCAAGGGGCAGAGGCGGTTTTAGCCAGTTTAGTAGGCGGTTTGGCGAATGCAACTCGCATGGAAGAATCTAACTCTTGGCGCTATCCAGTCGATTTGGTAGAAATTTTAGATGGCGCGTTTGAGCAATTGCCAAAAGCTTTAGAAATCGGTCAATCTCATCGGGGAAATTGGTCTGGTTTTGAGCAATTGATTCCGATTTTATTAGGTGATGATGCTTTTGCGATCGCCGACTCCCTATTAACAGCTTTAAAAGCAGGTTGCACAGAAGAACAATTAGCAGGGGCTGTTACTTACGCTGCCGCCTTGCGCGTTGCCCGCTTCCATACCAACAACGATCGCAGCGATTGGAATACAGCACACCATCCTTTTACATTTGCCAATGCGGTTCACCAAGGTTTGCGCCGAGTGAGTTCTCTTGAATTACTCAGGGGTGTTTTCGATGCGGCGATGAGCGTTTATTTGAATCGATTTTTGAACATACCCGCTGCCAAACTTCCAGAACCAAAAGAAGGGGTAGAAAATCCAGCAGAATTGCTCAAACAATTACCAGAATTGTTGGATCGACAGCAACAAGTAAATCAGGTGGGGCAATTAGTGGCGCAATATTTGTACGCTGGTGGCAAACCCGAAACATTGATGGCGATGTTGGGCAAGTTAATGTTACGAGAAAATCGCGATTTCCACGTCATTCAAGAAATGGAAGCGGCATTTCGCCAGTATTCTTTGCTGGGTCAAAATCCTGCGGGAGTTCATGTCTTAGTTGCTGCGGCAAGGTATTTAGCCGCTCACGCACCGACGATGCGGAGTCAAGAGCAAACCTATCAAATGGCGTATCGGTTGCATCGCGGCGATCGCTTGTTTGAAGAATCTTAACTCACCTTTATCTTACCAATACAGCAGATTGCAGCCGTATGAGGTACAGCGTTTTCGCTTCGTTTGTCAAGCGCGCACCCTAAAGAGTGCCGCTACACAAACAAAGGTGTACCTCACTCGAAAAGCAAGCCGCTATAATGGCGACGGGGCGGGTTTAAAAAGGTTATTTGTGGGAATCTGATATTGTCGGTAAAACCCGCCCCTACAAA
>ERZ1066124.69-NODE-69-length-99326-cov-27.374903_pt1 | contig 99326 bp, 96 predicted proteins | sample MGYA00382771_ERZ1066124 | MGnify/ENA primary metagenome ERZ1066124 (study PRJEB33369, sample SAMEA5778354) | biofilm metagenome | biome: Industrial cooling water; feature: Water cooling tower basin; material: Biofilm | place: United Arab Emirates | collected... | reverse complement strand
TTCTCTCGTTGATTCCTCCTCTATTATGTCCTAACCTTTGCTTCGAGTGCTATATGTGATTCTGACTCCTCCTCATATTGGTAAGCGGGCGGTGCGGGAAGCGTCTTCCCGCATAAAGCCGCGTGCCACCAAATCAAAGATTTGGCTCCTGGCTTATACCCCTCAAGCCAGTAGCCACTCGTACAGTAGTCATTCTGACTCCTGACTCCTGACTCCTGACTCCTTCTTCGATAACTGATAACTGATAACTGACAACTGAAGTTTAAGTGACGATCTTATGCAAAGATAAAGGATTGTGACAAGTAAGAGCTGATACAGAGGACAGCAGTGGTGCAAGTCTGTGGAGAGGAAACACTAGGTTCAAAGGTTATGAAAGTTGGCGATCGCGTCCGTGTGAAAGAATCCGTTATCATTTACCACCATCCAGAGCATCGGAATCAACCCTTTGACATTAAAGGCTTGGAAGGAGATGTACTGGGTGTCGTCAATGAGTGGCATGGCAGACCCGTAAGTGCTAACCTACCTGTTTACGTGCAGTTTAGTAAAAAGTTCAAAGCACATTTACGGGAAGATGAAATAGAAGTTATATCTTAGTTGGTGCTGTTTTATGAATAGCGGCTGCGGCGAAACCAACCTAAAATGTTGAGTTCGCCTCGCATTTGTTGCAGTTCTTGGCGGTGGCTAGCTGCTATCTCATCGTACCAGGCGCAGTAGAGCGAATTAGCTGCGCGAATTTCAGCTTCTCGATAGAATTGGCTGGTGGTTTGATAGACAACAAAAATCTCCTCAACTTCTGGCGGAGGCGTAGGAACGATCTGGCGCAATTCGTGAGGCATTTTGTCAAAGGATGGAGTTTGAATTTAGCTTTCTGCCCTTGTCCTTTGTCATTATAGCGATCGCTCCTACCACTAATAGCCAATTGTTCCATTACACCCAACCGCGCAGCCAGTAAATTAAAATTCCAATATATTCTTTTAGAGCTTGAGTAAATAGATGCAAACTAACAGCCTCTGGCAACAAACTAAGTAATTTAGCTGCGGGCGAATTTATAAGTTCTTGAAATTCTTGAGTAGAGACGAGAAAATCAGTGGGGGCGGGAATAGCGGTTATTCCCAAGCGTTTGAAGATTGACAGCGATCGCGGCATATGCATCGCCGAAGTCACCAACAAGATCTGGCGAATATCTCGTTCTGTGAGAATTTGCCGCACGTTAACTGCATTTTCGTAGGTGTTGCGAGAATTTGGCTCCTCAATCATGGCTGACTTGGGTACGCCCATATTCTCGACTAAGGCTGCCATGTCTGTTGCTTCAGCAGAATCGCTACCATACCATTCAATTCTCCCACCACTAAGAATGATTAATGGCGCTTTCTTTTGCTGGTAGAGATAGGCAGCATAGAGGAGGCGATCGCCTGCTTCAGTCACCTCTGCTGTAGGGCGTGGTGGAGTTGGCGTTCTGGTTGCACCACCCAAAACCACGATCGCATCGGCATTGGGTACGGGGTTGAGCGGCAAATTTTGCCACTCTAGCGATCGCGCTAGGGAACGAGCCGCCCAGCTATTCCCTCCTACCAATAAAATGACTAAAGCAAGAGCAATTGCGATCGCTGCCCCGCGTGTTTTTTTTCCCCACAACAGCATCACCAAACTCACCACCAACAGCACACAAGCTATTCCCAACGGGTAGAGGAATAGTGGTAGTAGTTTCGACAAGTAGAGGAACATGGATTGGTAGTTGGTAGTTGGTAATTGGTAATTGTGGTTGTTGGTTGTCAGTTGTTGGTTGTTGTCTTTTCACTTCTGACTTGGAGACTGCTGATTTCTGACTTCTCCATTACCCATTACCCATTACCCATTACCCCTTTAGTAGTATCAATTGTGGTGACGTATTGTTTTTCAGTATCGGTAAAAGGTTCAGCGGTGGCTTGCTGTGACTCTAATAAGTCAACGGTGGCATCGGCGATGTCTCCGGTGCGTTGTTGCAGTCGTTGGCGCAATACTTCTACTGGTGCGGTGCAGTGGAGGATTTGCAGGGGAATTTGACGGGATGTTGCTTGGGCGATCGCTTCACCCCGAAATGAGGCGCGATCGTATTTGGCATCTAAAATGACTGTAAAGCCTTCAGCAGCTAGTAGCACTCCTAAATCTAATAGCCTTTGATAGGTTTTCTGATGCCACTCGGCAGTGTAAAATTCATCTCCGCCTTTTTGTTCTAGGGGAATTCCTGCCAAATGCTTGCGAACGGCATCGGAACGAACGTGAATTGCGCCTAATTGCCGTGCTAGTTGCTTAGCTACCGTACTTTTACCCGCACCCGATAGCCCAGACATGAGGATTAACTTACCTTGACGGGGTTTAGTATATTCCCAGGCTTGGCGATAGTAATTTGCTGCTGTTTTTGCAGACTCTTCCTTTACGGCTGCGGGTACGCCTGGATCGTCCAACAGAAATGAGTTCACCTTTGCCCGTACATATGCCTGACGGCTGAGGTACAAAGGATACACTTGTAATCCTTCCCAGTCACCCGTTTGCTCTAAATACGTATTTAAAAAGATATTACCTAAATCTTTGCGTCCCCGCGCTTCAAAATCCATCACGGCAAACGCCACGTCATACATCACGTCTACAAACCGAAATGGTTCGTTGAATTCGATGCAGTCAAATAGCAAAATTTTGTCATGCGACAAACAGATATTTTGCATGTATAAATCGCCATGACATTCGCGAATAAAGTTGCCCGTCATGCGGTTTTTAAACAATTGCTCTTTTGTGGCAAAAAACTTATCTGTATATGCTTTTGTTTCGTCAAATTGAACTTGTGTTTGCGCTTTACCAATATATTTTTCTGATTGTTCGTAGTTCTCGTCAAAAGCTTGACGAACTTGAGCTACTTCTCCAAAGCTGCGGATGTAGTCATTAGTTGCTGCTTTAGCGTGATATTGAGCTACGATTTGCCCCAAGTCCATCATTAACTTCTCGTCAATTTTTCCCTGAGAAAACATATTAATTAACAGCATATCTTGAGGGAATTGCCGCATTTTTAATGTGTATTCTACAGGGTCTCCCATACCTAGTAGTTGATATTTTTGTTCGTTTTCAATGATTGGTAATACTTCTAAATAAAGTTCAGAGGCTCCTCTTTGGTTCAGACGCAATTCCTCTTGACAAAAATGCTTTCTTGCCTCTAGAGTCGAATAATTCAAAAAGCCAAAATTCATCGGCTTTTTCACTTTATAAGCATATTCTCCCGTTAACAATACATAAGAAATGTGCGTCTGAATTAGTTGAATTGGTTCTTGCACTGGATGCGGATAAAACTCAGGTTGCATCATTTGTTGGATCAAAGCGGGAATTGCGGCTGCTGTCATTTCTGTCCTCTACGTTCTTGAGATCGATATGAAAAAACCAGGAGTTTCCCCCTGGTATTATCGGCAATTCTATTCAAGTTGTCAGCTACTATTCTGCTTTCTCGTCGGATTCTGCTGTCGATTCCGCTTCTGCATCCAACTCTTCTACCGCAGCTGCGGTTGTCTTTTGCGGAGACAGAATAGTGACGGCTGCTTGTTCTGTATCTCCTACAACTGTCGCCCCTGATGGTAAAACTAGTTCGTGGATATACAAGCTATCGCCTACATGTAGGTTGGAGATATCTATTTCGATCGCTTCTGGAATATTGTTAGGATTGCAGCGAATCTGTAACGCCGTTGCCAGTGTATCGACGATTCCACCTTCCTGCTTCACTCCTACAGCGTCACCAACAAAATGTAATGGTACTTCCACATCCACAAACTCTTGCGCTGCAACAGCGAAAAAGCTGATGTGATAGATATTTCCTTTGCAAGGGTGAGATTGTACTTCTCGCACCAGAGTTTTGCCGCGCCAAGGAATATCGGTGATATTCAAATCAATGATGGTATTGTTGACAGAAGCCTTTTTCAGCATTGTTTCTACTGTTTTAGCATTCACAACCACAGAAATTGCTTCTGTCCCTTTGTGCCCGTAAAGGTTTGCCGGAATCATACCACCACGACGTAAAGCGTTGGGTTTACTTCCCTCGGGGCGTTTTTGACACTCAATTGTAAGTTCCATGTTCGGATTTTGGATTTTGGATTTTAGATTTTGGATTTTGGATTGTAACACTACTTAGCTAGCTGAGACAGGTGTGCCGTCAGCGTGCAACAAAGCGCGTTTTGGTCCGTGGATGGGATCTTCTACGATAATAGTTTGGTCGCGGTTAGCACCGAGAGAGACGATCGCGATCGGTACTTCCATTAACTCAGCTAGAAACTTGAGGTAATCGAGTGCTTGTCTAGGTAAGTCGTCTAACGTGCGACAATCAGCCGTCGATCGCTGCCATCCTGGTAAAGTCTTATAAATCGGACGTACTTTGGCAAATTGACGGGCGTTACGGGGGAAGTGTTCGTAGCGATCGCCGTCAATCTCGTAGGCGACGCAAACTTTAATTTCTTTCAGCGTGTCGAGGACATCTAGTTTCGTAATCGCCAAGCAGTCTATCCCGTTCACCCGCACGGCGTAGCGCCCGATTGTCGCGTCAAACCAACCGCAGCGTCGCCGCCTTCCAGTAGTCGTGCCGAATTCCGCACCGCGATCGCACAACAGATCGCCTAGTTGACCATCCAATTCTGTTGGGAAGGGACCTTCTCCCACCCGCGTTGTATAAGCCTTCGCTACACCAATCACGCGATCGATTGCCGTTGGACCCACCCCAGTCCCAACACAAGCCCCTCCCGCAACGGGGTTAGAAGAGGTAACGTAGGGATAAGTTCCGTGGTCTAAGTCGAGCAGCGTACCTTGAGCACCTTCAAATAATATATTGCGCCGCCGCTGAATTGCATCGTAAATTTTCAACGAGGTATCGACTACGTGGGGACGCAAGCGTTCTGCATAACCCAAATACTCGTCAATGACGGCTTCTGGATCTAAAGGTGGCAGATTGTAAAGTTTTTCGAGAATGACATTTTTATATTCAATCGCCCACTGTAACTGTTCTCGCAGTCCTACCGCATCCATTAAATCGAGAATGCGAATTCCCGTCCGTTCAGATTTATCGGCGTAAGTAGGTCCAATTCCCCGCCCTGTCGTCCCAATTTTATAATTACCCCGTCGTTCCTCGGCGGCGCGATCGATCAGCCGATGATAAGGCATGGTGACGTGGGCGGTTTCGGAGATAAACAAGTTATCTGTAGGAATATCTAGGCTTTCCAGCCGATCTAATTCCTCAATCAAAACTTTTGGGTCGATGACCGTACCGCAGCCAATAATGCATTCCGTTTTAGGATACAGAATTCCAGAGGGAATCAGATGCAGCTTAAAGGTGCGATCGCGGACGACGATCGTGTGTCCGGCGTTGACTCCCCCTTGGTAACGAACCACAATGTCAGCGGAGCGACTGAGTAAATCCGTGACCTTTCCTTTTCCTTCATCGCCCCACTGGGCACCTATAACAATGACGTTAGCCAAGGGTATTTCTAAATACTAGAGTTGACACAATCTACAACTATAAGCGCATGTTGTATCTGATGTCAAGTAGGAGCTAGAACAGAGATGGGGGAACAATTACCAATTACCAATTACCACTGACAATTGATAACTGATAACTGGTCACTGATAACTAGTCACTGTCGGATTGCTGACCCCTAGTGGATGATTTGCAGAGGCGATCGCACCTGTTACCCTTTGTAATCTCGCACCCAAGGAGAGCAACTTCACCTCTAATTTCTCGTAACCGCGATCGAGATGGTGCAATCCTTGAATTGTCGTCTTGCCTTTAGCAGCAAGTCCCGCCAACACCAGCGCGGCTGAAGCCCTTAGATCGCTCGCTACAACTGGCGCGCCAGATAGCAGAGGTACTCCTCGCACAACGGCAATATTGCCCTCAACGCGGATATCTGCCCCCATGCGATTTAATTCGGCAACGTGACGCAGGCGGTTTTCAAACACTGTTTCTGTAATGACGCTATCGCCTTCGCTCAGGGTAAGTAAAGCCATAAATTGCGCCTGCATGTCGGTGGGAAAACCAGGGTAAGGCAGAGTTTTAATGTCTGTTCCTCGCAATCCTTCTCCAGGCACAATTCGCAGGCAATCGGGGGCGTCGGCGATAATTTGCGCTCCAATTTCCTGTAGTTTGGCGATCGCTGGAGTGAGATGGTCGGGGATGATGGGTGATAATGAGATTTCGGAGTTTGTAATTGCTCCTGCAACTAAAAATGTTGCTGCTTCCACGCGATCGGGAATAATTGCATAGTCTGTAGAGTGCAAGCGAGGAACACCAGAAATCGTAATTGCCGTAGTTCCAGCCCCGCGAATTTTCGCTCCCATAGAATTACAGAAGTTAGCTAAATCGACAACTTCCGGTTCTTGGGCAGCGTTTTCAATCACTGTTTCTCCCTCAGCTAGTGTCGCCGCCATCATCAAAGTTTCTGTTGCGCCGACGCTGGGATAGTCTAAATAAATTTTGGCTCCTTTCAATCTCCGGCTGCTACCAGTGATATAGGCATTTACCATCCCATGCTCGATCTGGACATCTGCCCCCATTGCTTGCAAGCCTCTGACGTGCAGATCGACTGGTCTAGCCCCAATTGTACAGCCTCCTGGTAAGGGAATCTGGGCATATCCCTGACGAGCTAATAACGGACCGATCGTAAAGAAACTTGCCCGCAGTTGACTGACAATTTCGTATGGGGCTTGGGAAGTGCTGAGATTGCTGGCATCGATGTCTAATGCATCGCCGTGTTGAGAGATTTTTACCCCCAGCGACGACAACAACTGACACATCCGCATCACGTCCACGAGTGATGGTACGTTACGGATACGACAATCTTGGGGACAGAGCAAAGCGCCAGCGATAATGACAAGGGCAGAATTTTTTGCCCCACTAATTTTGACATGACCTGTCAAAGGATACCCGCCCCAAATTTCCAGTACTGATGGGTCTACTTCTGGCGAGGGTTGCGATCTAATTGAGTTATGGGTGGTAGTAATGGCTCTGTCCTCCGAATCTGGTTAATCCGTACCCGTGTTAGTAAAAATTTGGTTTAGATTCTACATTGAGATGGCAAAAGTTTAAACTGTGAATTTTCTCATCTCTACTATGAATATCTGGATTAATCTCGGTGTTTCTACCGTTGTTGGCTTTTGATAATTTTGGTTTGATGAGAGGATTTTTAATTTGGTTCTTAGTCATTAGTCATTGATAACGGATAACCGACTTGACAAGCATAAATAGTTTAGTCATAATGAGAAATTGCGTCCACTGAGGACAGAGGCAAGCGGAACTGGCGGAATTGGCAGACGCGCATGATTCAGGTTCATGTGCCGAAAGGCTTCCGGGTTCAAGTCCCGGGTTCCGCATCAATTAAAATTTCAGCGACTAGCTGTGAGTTATCAGCCTTTACGCTTGGTTAATCTAGTTGGCAGTCCATTATTACCATGCTTGCGTTGAATCGTCAAGAGTAAGTGCGATATGTAAGTAGGATAATTGGTGAGGAAATTGGTCAGCTAACCTATAGTAAAAGAATTTAAATGATAACGAGTTTGCAGAATCCCCTGGTCAAGCAGATGCGAAAGCTGCATTCTGCCAAACAGCGATCGCAGCAGGGCGTTTTTCTTTTAGAAGGGACGCATTTACTAGAGGAGGCTTGTAATGTAAGTTATCCATTAGAATGCGTCTGTTACACCCCACAATGGCAGGAAACCCATCAACGGCTTTGGCAGCAGATCGGTCAGCTAGGAATTAGAGTAGAAATTGTTATTCCAGAAGTTTTACAGGCGATCGCCACTACGATAAATCCTGATGGGGTGGTGGCGACGGCGAAAAGGCAGCAGGAACGAGAAGTGCCGTATACTGGTATTAGCTTGGCTGTAGAGACGCTGCAAGACCCTGGTAATTTGGGGACGACGATTCGCACGGCAGCGGCGGCTGGGGCATCGGGATTGTGGTTGAGTGCGGATAGTGTCGATTTAGATAATCCCAAGGTGTTGCGGGCTTCAGCAGGGCAATGGTTTCGGCTACCGATGACAGTCAGTGAGGATCTGCGGGAAACTGTACGTCAGTGTCAGGCAGCGGGAATGCAAGTAGTGGCGACTTTACCAACCGCAGAAATGACTTATTGGGAAGTAGATTGGCAGCGTCCGAGTTTAATTCTACTGGGGAACGAGGGGGCGGGTTTATCGGCAGATTTGGCAGCAATGAGCGATCTGCAAGTACAAATTCCTCTCTGTGCGGGTGTAGAGTCGTTGAATGTGGGGATCGCGGCGGCGTTGCTGTTGTACGAGGCGCGGCGACAGTTGAGTTTGGATATATGAAGATCGCGTTGCTGCGATCGAATAAAATTGAACGATGATATAGTTGTACCAGATATCGTACAACGAAACTTACCCGTGAAAATAGTACCTATATCTAAAGCGAGAGAAGGACTTTTTAGCTTAGTAGACGAGACAATAGAATCGCACCAACCGATCGCGATCGTCTCGAAGCGAGGTAATGCCGTGCTAGTTTCCGAAGAGGATTGGAACGCCATTCAAGAGACGCTGTATTTGATTTCAGTTCGAGGGATGAAAGAATCGATTATCGAAGCGGCTGCTGCACCAGATGAGGATTTTATCTCTGTAGAGGAACTCAAGCGTGAGTTGGGACGTACAGATTAGCAAGCAAGCTGCTAAGGATGCTAAAAAGCTTCTATCTGCTGGACTTTGGAATAAGGCAGAACAATTAATTGCAATTCTGGCAGCAAATCCATATCAAAATCCACCACCATACGAAAAATTGATGGGAGATCTATCCGGTTTTTACTCTCGTCGCATTAATATTCAGCACAGAATGGTATACCAAGTGCTAGAAGATAAGCGAGAAGTTAGAATATTGCGAATGTGGTCGCATTATGAATAAATCCATCCCATACAACCATTTATCGCACCAATTCCAAACACAATTGCCGAAAATCATCGCCACGTTGCTCGAAATTTTGGTATCTGTCGAAACTCGCACAAGCAGGAGAAAGTAAGACAACCCGCGCCTGATATTGTGGGGCTAATTCTGCGGCTCTGGATACGGCTCTTGCCATTGTCTTAACAATTTCGTAATTGTTGTAACCCACTTGAGATAATCGTAAGGCAAAAGCTGGCGCAGCATCTCCGATTAATAATACAGATGCGGCTTGGGCTTGAATTGTTTGCAACCATGCCAAATCGTCACCGATTTTCGCTTCACCCCCAGCAATTAAAATCGCAGGACTGCTGACAGAAGATAACCCGACTTGAGCTGCGTCATAATTTGTCGCTTTGCTATCGTTGATAAAATCGATTCCTTGCCAAGTACAGATATGTTCCAAACGGTGAGGAACGCCAGGGAATTTAGCTATTGCGGTTGCGATCGCATCTCGATCGATTTCCGCCAACCGCGCCACTGCTACCGCCATCAGAAGGTTTTGCAAGTTGTGCGCGCCTACCATTCGCAACGCCGACACCTGCACGATCTGCTCTCCCTGAGAGATTACCCAACCATCTTCGATATACGTACCGAGATTGGGATTGCCATTTAGATAAGTTTTACCTCTTACACTCGTCCAATAAGCATCTTGCCAATCGTTCATCCTCTCCTGATTCAGGAAAGCATCATCACCATTGATGACTTGCAGTTGAGATTGATGCAACAGATGGGCTTTGATGTCGTAATACCGCTCTAAAGTTTTGTGGCGGCTGAGATGATCGGGTGTAAATGTCGTCCATACGCCAATACGCGGCGCAACCGAGGGAGCAGATTCGATTTGGTAGCTGCTGATTTCGGCAATTATCCAATCAAGGGAGTGAGTAGTGAGTGGTGAGTAGTGAGTAGTGGAGAGTAGTGGAGACAATTCCCCTTGTCCCCTTGTCTCCTTGTCTCCTTGTCCTTCTTCTAACTCCTGACTCCTGGCTCCTGACTCCTGGCTCCTAAACTTCAGGGCTACGTCACAGACAGCATGACCGATATTACCGCAAGCAGGGGCGTTGAGTCCGGCGGTTTGAAAAATTGCGGCGACTAAAGCTGTAGTGGTGGTTTTGCCATTAGTACCAGTAATTCCTACCCAAGGCACAGTATTTAAATAACGCCAAGCCAGTTCCATTTCGCCAATTGTCTCGATTCCTAATTCTCTCGCCCGATTTAACATAGGCGCATCCCAAGGTACGCCAGGACTGACGACAATTAACTGGGGTAGATCCGCGCCTTCTAGATTTGGGACATGACCTAAATGGACTGTAATCCCTTCTGCTGCTAGTTGTTGCTGTTGCTGGCGTAAAGATGCAGAGTCAGAGCGATCGCTCATCATAACTTGCCAACCGTCTTGTTTCAACAGTCGGGCAGCAGCAACACCAGATTTTCCGAGTCCGATTACACAGGCATTGGACATACGCAGATTAGCAAAATCCCTGGACTAAGCACTCTATATAGTAAGGGGCTAACCAGGAATTTGCCAATCTAAAGTGAGGGACTAGGGGCTGGGGGAAGAAAGATAAGGGAAACAATACTTACTCCCGACTCCCAACTCCCAACTCCCACATTTAATTAGCTGAAAAGAGAGAATAATAAACTAAACATATTCATGCGAGAACGACGCGATCGCCGTCCGCCGCCGCCACCACCGAACAAAGATAGTAGAGGGATACTAAATGTAGTTTGAGACAACTTATAACCAGTGCGACGAGTAGCAGAAGTGCCGTCGTTGAATGTTGTAGTTGCCTCAGCGGATGTATCAATATCAGTTTGCTGAAAAAATATAGACCCGAAAAGATCTTGTAAACTCGCTCCACCTGCTACTGTTTCTTGTTCTCGGTCGGATAATTCGACCAAGAGATTTGAATCCTTGAATTCTGTCATTTGCGACATATAATTTACTCCCCGTTTCCTGATTAAGGTAAGAAAAATTTCAAATGTTCCCCTGGTGCTTTACGCAACTCTGATAGGGGACCTTGGACGACCAATTTACCTTTATTCATTAACACCACCCACTCTGCGCGATCGACCACGGCAGGACGGTGAGTAATCATGATAGTTGTTTTGCCTTTACGGGCGGCAAACAGCCGTTCCAAGACTTCAAATTCGCCGATCGGATCGAGTCCAGATGTCGCTTCATCCAAGATCAGCACGGGCGGATTGTTGACAATAGCGCGGGCGATCGCTAATCTTTGTCGCTGTCCTCCAGACAAATTCGCCCCAAATTCTCCTAACACTGTCTGGTATTTATTCGGCAGTTGGCTGATAAAACCATCCGCATCCGCAATTTGACAAGCTTTAACTATTTGTTCAAACTCAATATGAGGATTCCCCAAGCGGAAATTCTCTAAAATCGAACGACTCCAAAAATGGGGTTCTTGGGGGACTAAAACAACTTGCTGGCGCAAACAATCAAGCGATAGATCCTGCAAATTATATAAACCGATGCGAATATTTCCCGACTGCGGCTGATATAAACCTGAAATTAGTTTAGATAACGTACTTTTACCACAGCCCGATTGTCCGATCAAAGCTACAACTTTTCCTCCAGGCAGCGTCACCGAAAAATCTTCTAATAAATCTATTCGTCCCGCATGGTGAAAGCAAATATGCGAACATTCAATATCGGCATCGGGTAAAATCTTGGCAAATGGTTTATAAGTATCTCCTACTGATTCTGGAGTCGCATCGATTACTTCTAATAAGCGACTGACTGCAGTTTGAGTCCGAAAATATTCATCGGTCAGCCCAATTAAAGAACTAATTAAACCGATGACATTTCCTTGCATACTATTAAATGCTAGCATTTGACCGATACTAAGTTCATTTTTAATTACTAAAACGCTACCATATCCTAATAAAGCAATGCCACCGATGCTACTAATAAGTTGAGTGAAAGTACTATTAAGAATCCCGATTTTAATCGTACCAAACGTTAAATTAGCCATTCGCCCAAAACGGCTTTGGAACTCATCCCAAAATTGAGGCGCGGCTGTCGTGGTTTTCATTACCATCGCGCCTTTAAAAGTTTCTACTAATACGCCTTGGTTCTCTGCCGATAATACTAAAAGGTTGCGAGTCTTTTGCTGCAAGGTTGGTAAAAATGGCACGGTAGAAAAAGCCATCACCATCCCCACCAACAAAACAGTCAGCGTTAGCTTCCAGCTATAAAATATCATGAAAGCAAAAGAAATTACCGCAATAAAAATTTGGCTGGGTAAGTGAGCGACAATTTGAGAAACTAACTGGTTAATTTCACTAATATCACGCAGGCGACTGGTGATTTCACCACTGCGACGGGATTCAAAATAACTTAAGGGTAGATGTAAAAGTTTGCGACCGAATTCTAAAATCAGTCCTAATTGCAACCGCTGACCGAAATGAGAGATCATAGTCGATTGCAACAGTCCCATCGTGCTGCTAAAAACATTAGTCACGATCACAGCAGCTACCACCACCGTGAGTAACTGCATATCGCCTCGAACCAGAACGTCATCTGTCAGAATTTGAATTAAAATCGGGCTAGCTAAAGAAAGTAAACCTAAAACAATATTGATTCCCAAAGCTTCTAGCAACAGCAGGCGATAGGGCCAAATTCGCCGAAAAAAGCGCGTAAAGCCGCCAGAAGATTCTTCTTCTCCCATATTATGGAAGCGGTCTGGATCGGGAACCAGCAACAGCATGATTCCACTCCAACTCTCCAACAACTCCCGCCGCGTTAGATAACGAATACCTACTGCTGGGTCAGCGACGACATATTTATTTCCCCGCCGTCCGAATAATACAACCCAGTGGTAGCCCTGCCAGTGGATCACTGCTGGGAGGGGAACTTCGTGAATTTTATCTAAAATCTCAGTAGAGGCTTTGACCGATCGCGCATTCAATCCTAAAGCTTCAGCACCACGTTTCAACCCCAACATTGTCGTGCCCAGTTGTCCGGTTCCGACTGCTTCCCGACTGCGGTTGATACTCAAAACCTTGCCGTAGTGCTTGCAAATTGTTGCCAGACAAGCCGCGCCACAATCTTCCTCACTCGCCTGTAAAATCGCTTGATGTTTCTTCCTAAACAGACTAACCATGATAGATGCCGACAATCAGTTATCAGAAAAAAAGGAGACAGGAGACAGGAGACAGGAGACAGGAGGAAGATAAGTACAAATTCTTCTCACGCACCACGCACCACTCACCACGCACCACTACTTTTAAATACCCGAAATTATTCTGGCTTTCCGTAAAACGAATTGTAATGCTGTCTCTGACTTAGAAATAATGTCTACTGTACCTTCCATACCAGGTTGCAATCGACACAAGCGATCGCCCGTACCGACAAACCAGGTATTCGGTTGAATTGTCACTTCGTATGCACCTGCTGGAGTCGAAGACTCGCTAGCTGCGCCGCTACCAGTCGGCACGACATCGGGGGCGACGGTTCTCACTACACCTTTGAGCGTGCCGTAGTCGGGATAGGGACAGGCAGAGACGCGCATCTGCACTTGCTGTCCTGGCTTGATCTTGCTAATTTCTGCACCTGGGACGTAAGTTTTGATGTCTAAGCGCGAGTTAGTACGGGAAATTTGGGCGATCGCTTGTCCGGTACTAACAACTTGTCCTGGGTTACGCAGCTCTAATTTCAACACTGTACCATCGGTGGGAGCAAGAATCATGGTCTTGCTCAGTTCTACTCCCATTTGTTGGACTTCTCTAGTATTGCTGGCAACTTGATTTTGTAATTCGATTTGGTTACTAACTAAGCTTCTGCGTTCTTTTTGTAATGCAGCAACAGTTGCCAATCCCCTTGCTTCTTCTTGGGCGATCCGTTCGGTGGCGATCGATACTGTAGCATTGCTAGGGTTGAGATTGGCTTTGGCTTGATTTACTTTTGCCTGTGCTGCTTTATAAGCCTGTTCTTTTTCTTTAACTTGTAATATAGGAATCGCGCCTGTATTGGCTAGTTGACGGTAACGCTGCATCTCCTCTCGCGCCAGATCCAGCGAAGCTTGAGCTACTTGCACTTCTGCTATTGCTGTCTGTTGCTTGGAAAGATGATCTCTTTGTTGCAATTGCAATTCTGCTTGGGCAGAAGCCACTGAACGAGCTGATAAATTCGATTCTGCGGCAATTTGACTATCAATCGAACTCAACTGAGATGAAATTTGTCGCAGTTGAGAACGGCTTTGTTGAATGTCATCGAGTAATTGATTTCTTCTAGTTAAAATTTGTGAATTATCTACATAAGCGATCGCGTCACCCTTTTTCACCAATTGGTTTTCTTTGACCGCAATGCTTCTGACAACGCCATCAGATGCTGATTGGACAATTTGCACTTCACCACGAATCGATGCAGGTGCTTTAACTGTCACGTTATAGTTGAGCGTAGCCGCTAAGGATACCGCCGCACTGAAGGCAACCACTAGAACTCCGCCGCCGATTGTGACTGTAGGGCTAATTGAGGGCAGAAACTCTTCGCTTTCAACTATCCGTAGAGATTCTGGATTGACTTCGCTAACCATAACTATGAACCTTTAAACTACAGCATTTATCTAATAAGTTGAGCGCAAAAGTTGGGTGGCGGCGATCGCTAAACAGTAGATTTGTATTTACCTAGACTTAGATACGTATCTTTGGCATCATCATGCTCATACGTAGCATTGGTTGCATATGTAATAAAGGGCGATACAAAGGATTTTCTTCCTTACCTTGTTCTACTGTGTTCTCCGAATATTCGTACTTTTTGTAGTATGAATCTTCGGTTTCTTTTTCTTCATAAGTTTCGGTATAAGCACCACCGCTAACCGTTTCTTGTTGCTCTTGCGTTAGTTCCAACAACAACTCGAAAGCTGATTGTTCCAGAAAAGACACGATCGTTTCCTCCATTTCGCAGACTGCAATGTTGATTTTGTTAGTCATCTCGTCTTAACTCAATCTCGTTGCCGACTCTACTGATGAAAGATTCCAGAGACTTGATACCTGCGATCGTGCTAAGTTATGCACTGATGATAGGCAAGCCCTGGAATCGGTGTTGTCGGCAAATCTGATTAATGAGCAGTTATCAGCGATCGGGGAGTGGGGAGTAGGGAGTGGGGAAGAACTACCTCTTGCCTCTTGTCAACTACCATCTACCCATTACCCATTACCACTACTCGCTACTCACTAATTAGTAAAGCTTGGCAAACATATTCTTGTAGGCTGCGGTATCGATGGAACGATCCAAATTGGCAAACTTCTGAACGTTAGCACTACCACCAGGACCAGAAACTTGAGTTACTTCCAACAAGGTAGCTCGGTCTCTTTGATTAAAATGGGTGCTGAGGTTGTCCTTGATAATATCGGGGTAGCTACCGTAGCTACCACCAGTGACAACTTGTGATTGTTCTTCAGTCAATTCAACAAACAATTCGGAATTCATTTCATGTAGCATTGTTTTTTCTCCTAAGTTTGAATAATGGATGATTTGCCAGTAGAAAGACTAGAAATTTAGTTAGTACAGGAGGTAATAGATAATTCGCGATGACTAATTACCGATTACCTCTGGAAGTCGAGACTTATCTCAACCAAGCAGTAAAGTCTTTGGAAGCTCCAGTATCAATGGTCTTGGAGATGTTAGCGAACTTCTGTACGTTAGCACTGCCTTTAGGACCGGAAACTTGATTGACTTCTAAGATTGTCGCTTGCTCTTTTTGAGTGAAGTAGGTGTTGAGATGGTCGTCGAGGTAGTCACCGTATCCGCCACCGTAGCTACCACCTGTAACAACTTGTGCTTGTTCTTCGGTCAATTCAACGAATAGTTCTGTATTTTCGTGTAGCATTGTTTTTCTCCTGAGTTTGAATGAGTTTGAGTGAGTTGAAAGTAGAAAATTTAATCAGTGTCGGAGATAATCGATAATTTACCATTACCAATTACCTATTACCTATTACCAATTACCGTTAAAGTCGAAATATTTATTAGCTCCAGTCTCGACCGACTTGTCGATATTGGCAAACTTCTGAACATTAGCACTACCACCAGGACCAGAAACTTGAGTTACTTCCAACAAAGTAGCTTGGTCTTTTTGGGTGTAGTAAGTACTGAGATAGTCTTTGATTTGGTCGCCATAGCCGCCACCATAGCTACCACCTGTAACAACTTGTGCTTGTTCTTCGGTCAATTCAACGAATAATTCGGAATTCATTTCATGTAGCATTGTTTTTTACTCCTAAGTTTGAATGAGTTTGAGTGAGTTATAAGTAGAAAAGTTAGCGAGTACAGGAGGTAATAGATAATTCACAATTACCCATTACCCATTTCCGATTACCTCTAGAAGTCGAGACTTATCTCAACCAAGCAGTAAAGTCTTTGGAAGCTCCAGTATCAATGGTCTTGGAGATGTTAGCGAACTTCTGTACGTTAGCACTGCCTTTAGGACCGGAAACTTGATTGACTTCTAAGATTGTCGCTTGCTCTTTTTGAGTGAAGTAGGTGTTGAGATGGTCGTCGAGGTAGTCACCGTATCCGCCACCGTAGCTACCACCTGTAACAACTTGTGATTGTTCTTCGGTTAATTCAACGAATAGTTCTGTATTTTCGTGTAGCATTGTTTTTTTCCTAAGTTTGAATGAGTTTGAGTTAGTTGAAAAGCTGAAAAGTGAAGTAAAAAAGTCAGTCAGTACAGGAGGTAATAGATAATTCGCGATGACTAATTACCGATTACCTCTGGAAGTCGAGACTTATCTCAACCAAGCAGTAAAGTCTTTGGAAGCTCCAGTATCAATGGTCTTGGAGATGTTAGCGAACTTCTGTACGTTAGCACTGCCTTTAGGACCGGAAACTTGATTGACTTCTAAGATTGTCGCTTGCTCTTTTTGGGTGTAGTAAGTACTGAGATAGTCTTTGATTTGGTCGCCATAGCCGCCACCGTAGCTACCACCTGTAACAACTTGTGCTTGTTCTTCGGTTAATTCAACGAATAGTTCTGTATTTTCGTGCAGCATTGTTTTTCTCCTGAGTTTGAGTGAATTGAAAAGTTAAGAAGTGAAGTAGAAAATAAAAAGCAAGGTAACTAGTTATGAGGTGTTTTATGCCTGTTTGTTTGTTGTTTGTCCTTGCTATTAATAGATAACAACAGCCTAGCTACCAATTCCGGATTAGTAGTTGCCGTTGAAGTAAAAATCTTTGTATGCAGCAGTATCAATGTGCTTAGAAATGTTAGCGAACTTCTGAACATTAGCACTACCACCAGGACCAGAAACCTGAGTTACTTCTAACAAAGTAGCTTGGTCTTTTTGGGTGTAGTAAGTACTGAGATAGTCTTTGATTTGGTCGCCATAGCCGCCACCGTAGCTACCACCTGTAACAACTTGTGCTTGTTCTTCGGTTAATTCAACGAATAGTTCTGTATTTTCGTGCAGCATTGTTTTTCTCCTGAGTTTGAGTGAATTGAAAAGTTAAGAAGTGAAGTAGAAAATAAAAAGCAAGGTAACTAGTTATGAGGTGTTTTATGCCTGTTTGTTTGTTGTTTGTCCTTGCTATTAATAGATAACAACAGCCTAGCTACCAATTCCGGAACATTACATACCTTTAAAGAAGAATTCTTTGGAAGCTCCGGTGTCAATGTGCTTGGAGATGTTAGCGAACTTCTGGACGTTAACGCTACCATTTGGGCCGGAAACTTGAGATACTTCTAACAAAGTAGCTTGTTCTTTTTGGGTGTAATATGTTTCGAGATAATCTTCGATTTTGTCACCATAGCCACCGTAGCTACCACCAGTGACAACTTGTGCTTGTTCTTCAGTCAATTCAACAAGCAGATCTGTATTTTCATATAACATGCTGGGAAACCTCTCTTAGGTTGTTTGTTATTTGGGTCTTTGCTTATTCAGCTATTAATAATTTAAGCAACTTTTCAACAGTTTTGTATAGCAGGTTTACCCAAATCAATAGGTAGGTTCCCTAGGTATATTCCCGTTATAAAATAAATGATGTGGAGAGCTGTTTTTCAAGAATATAATACTAAAAAAAACTCAAGTCAAGTATCAGGCTTTTATAGATTCTGAGCGAATCATATTAGCCTGGACACCGGACTTGAGCGGAAGGTACAGATTGATTTTTGCTTTTGTATTCGGGTAGGTGTTACTTAACCCATAACTGATTTTTTTTAACCGGAAAAAGTTTTTATAGTTAGATGGTTAATGCCCAGTCTGTAGTTGAAATCAATTTTATTTATTGACATAAATGAATAAAAAAACTATTTCTTAAATAAACAAATGCGCTTGACAAGAATTAGAAAAACAAATCTGTAAAAACTAATTGTGGTAGATGCTGCCCTGCGATCGCCATCTGATAACACTCGTTTTTAGCCAACTTATCCGAGCAATTTATTTTCCATCGCAAAGCGCAATAGTTCGACTCGATTGCTGGTTCCCGTTTTCCCCAATAAATTACTCACGTACTTTTCTACCGTGCGCGGACTGAGAAATAAATTAGTAGCAATTTGAGAATTAGATAGCCCCTGCGCGAGAAATTTGAGTACAGCCTGTTCTCTGGCAGTTAAACTAATGTGAGCCATAGTTGCTGTTATCGTTGTCTGAGTTTGAGCGTGCAACTGGTAGCGCGGGGTGGCAATTGATGACGAAATTGCATCTGGAATACTGAGAGGCTCGCGATCGAGAGTTTGTGTAGAAATCGATCGCCGATCTATATTTTGTGCGTGAGCGCGTAAGCGTAGTTCCCATTGCATCAGTTGAGATATCAGTTGCGATCGCTCTAATAAGTTGCGAACGACAGCATGTAACTCATCTAATTCAAACGGTTTAGGTAAGTACGCATCCCCTCCCATCTGATAGCCGCGAATCCGTTCTTCCGTTTCTGTTCGTCCAGTTAAAAATACTACAGGCAATAACCGGAACGCTGGACGCTGACGTACCCACCGAATTAGCTCGTAGCCATCCATCTGCGGCATCGTAATATCAGTAATCACTAAATGAGGTTGATATTCCTCAATGATTCTTAGCGCCTCTTTTCCATGTTCAGCCGTAATAACTGAGTAACCGATCTGCTCTAAAGCGTTGCTAGCAGAAAAACGAATCGACGGCTCATCATCAACCACGAGAATTAGTAACGACATAGGACGCAAACATTTCCTAACTACTTATGAATGCTCGACTTGAGCTATTAACCGCTGACCTACTGACCAGATGCTATAAGTAGATACCCTGCAACTTCAAATTTGATGCATCGCGATCGCTTGTAGGTTTCCAGCAGAGAAGGCATACTTAGCTCAGGACTCAGTTAAATTTACAAAAATACACATTTTTTGTTCGTAGTAAACAAAATTTTTTTCTCGGCTAATGCATTGTGATGTATAACTCCAAATTCAGCTTGAGTTACAAAGATTACGGAAAATTACTTGATTTCTAAGTAAGTTTGTCACTAGCAGCTACAACTAGCAGATTGCATAGAGGTATAGAGATAGAGGCGCAAAGCTATCCATGCCAGGTGTTACCCAGATGCAAGCAAAAGCTTCAGGATGCCTCACCTCATGCGATCGACCCTAACTGCCTTAAACTCAGAGTTAGGTTAAATGTTTTAAATTATGCTAAGTTTTCTAAAATTGAGTTTTGTTTAAGCTAGATCGATCTGCCATGCTAGATAACATTGCAGATAGCACCCTTTACTGCTTGCCAGCAGGCTAGTGCAAGGAGTTCAGGAGTCAGGAATGAACGACTCTTAAACTAAAATCATCAAGCGATCTATTGACTAGCCGATTATTTCTGCCGTGTTGCACTAGACAGTGGTTCGATTAATTTTTTGTGTATTTTTTGTAGAATGGATTTGACTCCAGATCGCAAGAGCGAGAATTGAGAGTCTGAAAGAAAATTTTCTTACACCACTACTTTACGTATTTTCTCAGTCAACTTGTCAAATCCAAAGCTAGTCTTTACTAAATCTTTACCGAAACTAGCGATAAGCTTAACTTTAGATTCACCACAAACGCTAGCAAAGTTGTAAAGAAATTTTACTAGTTTGTAGAGGGAAAATTAGTGCGGGTTTTTGGTAAAATCGCATCTATTGCGTGGCTTCCGATGCTAAAAACAGAACGACTACAGCAGGAATTGCTTGAATTAGTATAGCCAAGATAGCAAAGATAGACCAAATATCAGTATGTAAGATATTAGTATACATAGGGCTTCTCCTGCTCTGTATAGTTTGCTATAGCTTATTAGGCTTACCTATTTAAATTTATGCAATTCTTTAGGGAATAGGGAGTAGGGAGTGGGGCTAAGAGAGACTCGCCCAGCTGAGGCGGCTCTTGGGAGTAAACAGAGCAGAGGAGCAGAGGAGCAGAGGGGCAGAGGAGATTAAATTCTTCTGGCTTCTGACTCCTGACTCCTGACTCCTGACTTCTGACTCCTTTCTACTGACAACTGATAACTGATAACTGATATATGGCAGCAATCTTGTTAAAAAATCGTTACCGAGTGCTGCGGGAACTGGCAGATGGCAGGTTTGGGAAAACTTTTTTAGCAGAAGATACTCAAATGCCTTCTGATAAAAAATGCATTATTAAACAGCTCAAACCCATCAATAATCTTCCCCAAATTTACCAACTCGTCAGAGAAAAATTTCAGCGAGAAGCGGCAATTTTAGCAACGTTGGGTGACAACAACAGTCAAGTTCCCCGCTTATACGCATATTTTGCAGAAGCGGAAGGATTTTACTTAGTTCAGGAGTGGATTCAAGGTCAAACTCTGAGCGATCGCATTCAGCAAGTCGGATTATGCAGCGAGCGTGAAGTCAAAGAAATATTATTAAGTATATTGCTAGTTCTGCAATACATTCACAGCCAAGGTGTTATACATCGCAATATTAACCCAAACAATATTATTTGGCGATCGCTAGATAGCAAACCCGTCCTAATTGATTTTGGGATGGTAAAAGAAATTATGGGAATGACGGTGACGGCTTCTGGTCGTGCTAAAAGTTCGATTGTGGTGGGTACGCTAGGATTTATCCCCAGCGAACAAGCAGAAGGAAAACCTTTATTTGCCAGCGATTTATATGCTCTAGGCTTAACGGCAATTTATTTACTCACGGGTAAAATGCCGCAAGAATTCAAGACTAACCCTTTAACAGAAGAAATTCTTTGGCGACAGCACGCACCCAATGTAAGTCCGAGTTTTGCTGCGATTTTGAATAAAACGATCCAGCCATCAGCCCGCGATCGCTACATGAATGCACCTGCAATGTTAGCAGCTTTGCAGCAGCTCGATACTCATACCGTTCCAGTAGTTCCACCGCAACCTCAATCACCGCCTGTTTCAGCAATTCCTAAGCCTCAATCGCCTCCCCTTAGTTCCACAACTCCTAACCCTCAATCGCCGCCGCCTGTTTCAGCAACTCCTATTTTACAAATAGCCAATCCGCCGCAACCCCAATCACCTCATGTTTCAGCAACTCCTACGCCGACAATTGTGCCGGAAGCCTCTTTTCCACAGCCAACGGTGAAATCTAATCTTGCTGGTAAGGTAGGTAGGGATGATTTGAATGTTGCTTTTCCTGGGGGTATCAGTCATGAAAAATTTGAGATCGGTGAAAAATTTAACACCGCCACTCCTAGAGGTGGTTTAGCTTGGGTAAAAGCTGGTTTATTTATTCTCGGTAGCATAGCAGCTATAGCCGTGTTGCTGTTTGCAATTGGCTACATGACGACAAGACCAAAACCGAATTCCAGTAGTAATAACTCTCCAACGGCGACAACAGCACCAAACAGCGAACTCAGTACGCCAACTTCCCCATTAACAGCAAATAGCCAGCCGAGTGCTGTTTCCTCACCATCAAACACAACAGCAACAAAAACGCCAACAAAAGACTTTAGCGAACGAATTCAGATCGGTCAGCTAAAAACTTATACTTACAATACCAAACTATTTTCAATTAACGTACCGCAAAATTGGCAGCGTCGCGATCGCAGTACGACAGGTGAAGCGATTGTCAGCTGGTACGACCCAACAAATAATGCAGCGATTGTAGTTGATGTCTTTAGTCAAGAAGCATTTCGGCAAAAAGGTCAAATTTCTCAAGAGAGATTAAGCCGATTTTTAGCTAAAGCAGCCCAGCAACAGTATCGCTTGAATCCCAATTTTCAGTTAGCCTCAACCGAAGCAGTGAATAGCGGTTGGCAGCAAATCAATTGGAGTTATACAGTTGGCGATCGGCAAGGCGAAAAAGGCAAAATGTTAGGATACGGTTATGTCAGACAAGATAGTGAGAAAATTTCCTATATCCACTTCATTCTCCCCGCAGCACAATATCCGCAACTGCGATCGCAACTTGGTAAAATCACCACCAGCTACAGTATTAATCCTACAGCTCCATTGCCGTAGATAGACACTTTTCCGTCGTTGGAGTGGGGTATCTAACAGATAGCTAGTATAGACTTATGGCATCTGCATCGATCGCGGCTGCTGCCCGCGCGCTACGCATACTGCTGGTATCTCCATGACAACAACGATACTCAATAATCGCTATCAAACTATCAGATTGCTGGGAGCGGGAGGATTTGGCGAAACATTTCTAGCAGCAGATACCTATTTGCCATCTCGCCGCCCTTGCGTGATTAAGCAACTGAAGCCCATAGCAAACGATCCGCAACTATACCAGATCGTCCAAGAAAGATTTCAACGCGAGGCTGCAACTTTGGAAGCCTTGAGTACGGGTAGCAATCAAATTCCCCAACTGTACGCTTACTTTAGCGAGAACGGACAATTTTACCTGATCCAAGAGTGGATTGAGGGCGAAACTCTGGCAAGCAAAGTCGCTGCTGAGGGAGTTCTGAGCGAAGTAGATGTCTGTAAAATCTTGGTGAGTTTACTTAAAGTCTTACATTACGTCCACAGTAAAGGGATTATTTATCGCGATATTAAGCCAGACAATATTATTTTGCGTCAACCGGACTACCAGCCAGTGCTGATTGATTTTGGTGCGGTGAAAGAAACAATGGCAACGGCGATCGCGGCTCAAGGTAAATCGATATATACAATGGTGTTAGGTACTCCTGGCTTTATGGCTCCCGAGCAAGCTGTAGGAAGACCGATTTACGCCAGCGATATTTACAGTCTGGGAATGACAGCAATTTATCTTTTAACTGGCAAATTCCCCCAAGAATTTCAGGTTGACCCGCACACAGAACGGCTGCTTTGGCAGCAATATGCTAAAGATGCAAGTCCTCATTTAGTCGCAGTACTGAATAAAGCAATTGAGTACCAACCCCGCGATCGCTACTCGACAGCAATTAAAATGCTTCACGCTCTGCAATCTGTAGATACTATAGTCTCGCGCCAGGAAGTAGATCGAGCGATCGTTCCTACTCACCAACAAACTTTAGTAACTCAGACTGTTCCTCCCCCTACGATTCGGCGTTCTCCGAGTCAAGGTAAGCAGCAAAAATATTTCATGTTAGGCGGGCTACTGATTGGCGGATTGCTCAGTGCTGCTACAGTTGTTAGTCTCGTCCCTCAGACAACACCGCGATCGTTTTTACCGCCTGTAACGCCATCTACACCCGTATCGGCAGAAATTCCAACTGCGACCCCCCAATTCCCCTTAACAACGGGGGTTAAAGAGCGAGATTCTCCAGCAAGTTCCGTAGCGGCGAGATCCCCCCAACCCCCCTTAAAAAGGGGGGCTAAAGAGCGAGACTCTCTACAACCCCCAGAAATTGAGGCTAGAGACACAAAACCTGCTCAACCTTCAGGAGATCGGGGGGCTATAGAAAATGGCTCTCCACAATCCTCTTCACAACCCCCCTTTTTAAGGGGGGCTAGGGGGGATCGCTCTCCACAATCATCTCCAAAACCCCCAGAAAGGGGGGCTAGTTCGGATCTAAATCGAGTACCTGGATTTCCCATTGGCACTGCTGAAAGTGCTGTCAAAGCAGCGTTAGGCAATCCCACGAAGACTAGTAGGGGTCTTTGGATTAATACCCGTGCGGCGATTTACGATATCGAACCAGAACGCATCACGCTTGGTTATTTATTCGATCGCGCTTCAGGGCGATTGCGTCAAACTGAAGTTTCGTTCGCTCAATCGGTTGCACCGGAGACTATGCAAGCAACCTTAGAGCGAATGCTACGCGAACAGACCACAGATGAAATTACTAATGGATTGCGACGAGTTTATCAGCGTCGGACTAACAGGTATTCTTTTCGTCAAGGTGAACTAAAAGGAGCGATCGAACGTAATAGCCGCGATCGCATTTACATCGGCATCTGGGATGCGAAATTACATAATTAAATTTATCGCTAAAAAACCTGTAAGGGCGGGTTTACCAGAAATCTCTGTTTTTTACAAAGATCTCGGTAAACCCGCCCCTACATATTGGCGAAACCTATCGGTTTCAACCTCATGACCACTGGGAACTGATAACTGATAACTGATTACTTAACAGTTACCTTAGCGCCAGCAGCTTCTAGAGTTTTCTTAGCTTCTTCTGCTGCTTCTTTAGCAATGCCTTCCTTCACTGGCTTGGGCGTAGATTCTACCAAGTCCTTAGCTTCTTTCAAGCCTAGACCTGTCAGCTCGCGCACTTGCTTCAGGATGGCAATCTTCTTATCAGCAGGTACTTCTTCCAGAATGACGTCGAATTCGGTCTTCTCTTCGACTTCTTCAGCTGGTGCGCCAGGAGCAGCACCAGGAGCCATCATCATCATACCTCCAGATGGAGCAGCAGCACTTACGCCAAAGGCTTCTTCGATTTGCTTGACTAACTCAGATGCTTCTAGCAGAGTTAGAGACTTGAGTTGTTCTAAAATTTGATCGGTTGCAGCAGACATGCAATTAACTCCTATGTAATCTAAATTTGTCCTTTTTTCCTACCACTAACTAAGCAGCAGTATCAGTTTCGGTCGCAGCCGAGTTATCTTTATCGGCATACGCCTGAATACCACGCGCCAGCGAAGATGGTACTTCATTGATACCCACAGCAACTTTGGTTGCCAGTGCATTAATAGCCCCAGCAATTTGAGCCATGAGCTGTTCTTTAGATGGCAAGTCTCCCAGTGCTTTGACTTCTGCTTCTTTCAGCAGACGACCTTCCATTACGCCACCGCGCAATTCAGTTTTCTTGCTGGCTTTTTGGAAGTCCTGGTAAGCTTTAATCGCACTGCTAATGTCTTCTTTCACCAGCAAAAATGCTGAAGAACCTTGAAGCAATTCTTCCATAGCCAGCCAGCGATCCTGACCGCTAATCGCGATGCCCATCAGCGTGTTTTTGGTCACTTTACAGACTGTTCCGGTAGGGCGCAATCGCCGCCGTAAGTCTGTAATTTCAGCCACCGATAACCCTTGATAGTTAATGACAAGAGCCAGTTGAGACTCACTCAAAGTTGCTTTGAGATCCGCCACAATCTCTTGTTTGTTTTCTATGGTTCTACCCATTCATTTCACCTCCTAGCTAAATCAGTTATCAGTTATCAGTTGTCAGTTATCAGTTACCGATGAACAAAGGAAACAGGAGTTGGAATGAACTGATCACTGGTCACTGCTCCTACTCACCCAAAACAAAACCTCGACTTAAGAGCCGAGGTGACACGGTGTACGTCATGTTATTTTGAGTCCGCTATTATAGCGTCATCAAAAACATTTCTAGTACAAACCTCGGCAGGATATTAAGCTAATTAGCGCCTGCTGTCTTCGGCTATCAATTTTAGATTTTGGATTTTGGATTTTGGATTGGTAACTAGTAGTTGGTCATTTGTCATTGGTCATTGGTCATTTGTAATTACCAAATTTTTGACTTTTGACTTACCCTAGCCCCTCATTATGCTGCTTCTGCCATCTTGAGATCGCGCAAGCCGTTGATTTCGACTTCAATTGCAGGTCCCATAGTAGCAGAAACAAAGATGGTACGCCAGTAACGACCTTTCGCGCCAGAAGGACGGTTGCGATCGATTGTTTCTTGTAGCGCCTTCAAATTTACCAACAAATCTTCGGCGGGGAAAGCTGCTTTCCCAAACATGACGTGAACGATACCCGTGCGATCGGCACGAAATTCTAGTTTACCAGCTTTAAACTCCCCGATCGCGCTGGCGATGTCAAATGTTACCGTTCCCCCTTTGGGTGACGGCATCAAACCGCGTGGACCCAACAACTTACCCAATCTTGCCACTTGGGGCATAACATCGGGTGTAGCGATAAGTTTGTCAAAGTCCATTCTACCGTTTTGAATTTCGGTAATTAGCTCCTCAGAGCCAACTATATCAGCCCCAGCGTTACTAGCTTCCGTGACTTTTTCACCTCTAGCAATGACGGCGACACGGACTTCTTGACCCGTACCTTTGGGTAATACAACCGTCGTTCTAAGCTGCTGATCTGTATATTTCGGATCGATTCCCAAGCGAATATGTGCTTCTGCTGCTTCAGAGAATTTAGCTGTCGCTGTCTCTTTCAACAGTTCTAATGCTTCAATCGGTGCATAAGCCCGATCTTCTACTTTTTCTTGTAGCGATCGCAATCTTCTCGATACTTTCTTTGCCATTTTTCTCTCCTGGGGTCGTTGCGAAGCTTCCTGCCTCTCCCCCGATATAATTTTAGTTCTCTGTTCTCCGTCCTTTGCCCCGTGCCATTCACAAATGACGAATGACAAATGACAAATGACTACTCAGTAATGGTCACGCCCATATTCTTAGCAGTCCCGCCCACAATTTTCATCGCCGCATCAATATCGTTAGCGTTGAGATCGGGTAACTTCGTTTGAGCGATCTCTCGCAGTTGAGCTGTGGTAATTGAACCAACTCGCTTTTTATTTGGTTCGTTAGAACCGCGTTCGATGCCTGCTGCTTTGCGAATTAATACTGACGCAGGTGGAGTTTTGAGGACAAAGGTAAAACTTCTGTCTTCAAATACCGAAATTTCTACTGGAATGACCATGCCTGCTTGGTCGGCGGTTCTGGCGTTGTATTCTTTACAGAACATCATAATATTAACGCCGTGCTGACCTAATGCTGGTCCGACTGGCGGCGCTGGGTTCGCTTTACCAGCATTGAGCGCCAGCTTAATGACCGCAACTACTTTCTTTGCCATTTCTCCGTTCTAGCCTTGTTTCTGAACCTGATTGAACTCTAATTCTACGGGCGTGTCCCTGCCAAAGATCGAAAGTAAAGCTTTCAACTTACTCCGTTCTGGACTGACTTCCACCACTTCACCTTCAAAATCTTTAAACGGACCAGTTAACACGATAATTCTGTCTCCAGCCGCCAAGTTAATTTTGACTACTGGCTCCTGTTCCTGAGCTTGTTTAAAGATTCTTTCTACTTCTGGGGGACTGAGGGGTAGAGGTTTAACGTGACCGCGACCGCGACCGCTACCGCGCTTTTGTTCGGCTCCGACAAAGTTAATGACGTGAGAGGTGTTTTTCACCACCTGCCAAGTTTCATCGTCCATTGCCATTTTGACTAACACGTAACCAGGAAATACCTTTTCATCGGTTTCTTGCCTACTGCCGTCTTTACGGATTTTGAACGCTTTACTTTGCGGAATTTCTACCTGAAAAATTCGCTCGGACACGTCAAATGTCTGCGCCCGCCGCTCTAAGTCTGCTTTAACGCGCTTTTCACAGCCAGAGGCGACTTGTACGGCATACCATCGAGGCTTGCGATCGGCTTGGTCGGTGCTCGCTGGTGTTGCTTCTCCCTCGCGGCGGGATTCGCCTGGCTCGTCTGTTGCAAAAGTCATCAGAATACCTTTCTTGCTGCCCAAGCAAACAACGCATCAATGAGGTAAATCATTGTGGCAGAGAGTGCCACCATTGATAGTACGGCTAAAGATTCGCTGATCAGTTGTTGGCGACTGGGCCAAACTACTTTATCGAGTTCTTCTTTAGTTCCCTTCAAGAAGTTGGTGATGCTAAATCCACTGCTTTGTTGGATCTCAGCTTCGTTTTTCTTGCTCACGGTTGCTTTACACCTCAATTGATAATAGAAGCGATCGCGGTTTAACCCCAACTGCCTAACTGTCTTAATCGTGTTTGTTCAGATTTAGCAGTTTGTTCGAGTCCAGCCGCTCTATTTTAAAAAATCAGTCACCAACTAACTTTACCCAAAAGCCTTTACTTTTGCTGCTAGTAGCTAGCATTCGTAACGCTCATGGGTCAGGGATTTGCGCGATCGAAGGCGCGCCCTGGAGGACTTGAACCCCCGACATCCGGTTTTGGAGACCGACGTTCTACCAACTGAACTAAGAGCGCACAAATTTAGCTGGATTCTAGTCTAACGCAATTTGGCGTTCCGTTCGCGATCGGTTTGAGTGCAAATTGGACATTTTCCTTGCTCCTCGTGACGATGGCGTGGCAATTATTGCCTAGACGCTGTTCGTAATCGCGATTAGAGGGCGCGATCGAATCTTTGTTTGATCCGAGTTGCCTTACCAACGCGATCGCGTAGATAGTACAGCTTAGCACGACGTACTTTACCGCGCCGTATTATTTTAACGTTATCAATTCGAGGCGAGTGCAACAAAAAGACTCGTTCTACACCTATACCCTGAAACACGCGCCGCACGGTAATCGTTTTATTGATTCCGCCATTACGCATGGCAATCACAACACCTTCATAAGGCTGGGTGCGTTCTTTGCCTCCTTCTTGAATAATTACCCCGACTTTCACCGTGTCACCGATGTAGATCTCAGGTAAATTCGACTTTAACTGCTCCGCCTCAATCGAGCGGATAATCTCTTGCGCGTTCATCATTTTAAAAAAACTCACAATCGTTAATAATAGCTCAAAGTTTATTGAGAAGTCTAGGGTGATTTGTCATTGGTTATTGGTTATTTGTTGTTGGCTTCCCTTGTCCCCCACTCCCCTTGTCTCTTCTGCTCCCTACTCTCTGCTCCCTTTCTTCAAGAATTAGTTCGCTGACTGGATGGCAAACTAGAAGTTTTTGACTTAGAATGTACAACAATCGTTCGTTAAAAATATTAACAAAGTCTTGCGTTCTGGAACAGCCTCAAGTAAAGGCTAAAGATTGCAAGATGTCAGTGTCTAAATATGTGAGGACTTGCTAACCGTGACATCACAGTTAAAATTGGCTCAAGCTGGTGAAGCAGCTCAAAAAGTGGCAGAATTTTTTCGCAAGTCAGCAGGTGAATGGAGATCGCAACGGCGATACTATACTTTACCCGATGGTGAAACTAAGGAAATGGTCAGCTATATTACCATTAAGTTCTTAGAGCCAGGATGTGCTGAGTTAAAAAAATTGGCGCAGTTACACCAGTTGAGGAATCCAGATATCTTAACTTGTGGCGCGGAAGTAAGTTGGGAAAGTCGGGATTCAGTATCGCAACAGAAGCAGTCAAAAGGCGCAACAATGTTTGGAGTTGCAGGATCGACTCTGTATCGCGATCGCGGTTTTGCAACCACTAAGCCTGTCACGGCTGAATATTACTTCTTAGAACCGGAAACTATGTGCTTGCGGACTGAGTATAACGGTTCGGTGTTTGAGGAACAGTTGAAACTTATTGGTGATAAGTACCGCACGCGCCAAACAATTATTTCCCGTGCTGGGGAACACCTGACGATCGGTCAATATTTGGAAAAACGGGTAGAGTCATCTTTGTAGAGACGTGACATGTAATGTTTCTACAACAGAATCATAGGTAGGGGCGCATAGATGTGCGCCCCTACATGTGTATCGTGCAAACAAGTATGAAATGTATTGCCGCGATCGCATTGACAACAAAATCAGATTGCTATTCTCGATAAGAGTTCGTTATTAGCAGAGATTAATTCAAATTTCGTTACATTTTGGCATTACAATAATGTTCGCCGTTTAAAACTAAAAAACTCTGTGCCATTCGAGCTTGTTAGTAGTGTAGAAAATCTTGTAAGTGAGGAAACTAGCCAAAATCGGGCAAGCCTTCCCTTCACGCTAGCAGAACTGAAAGCCGCTATCCCTCCTGAGTGCTTTCAACCGTCTACTGGGCGATCGCTTGCCTACTTCTTTTTGGATATAGGTATTATCAGCCTTCTCTACGCTTTGGCTGGGGCGATTGATTCCTGGTGGTTTTTCCCCATTTTTTGGTTGATGCAGGGAACCATGTTTTGGGCGTTATTCGTCGTCGGACATGATTGCGGGCATCGATCGTTTTCTAAATATAAGTGGCTGAATAACTTAGTTGGGCATTTGGCACATACGCCAATTCTCGTTCCTTTCCACGGTTGGCGGATCAGCCACAGAACTCATCACAATAATACTGGCAATATCGATACAGACGAAAGCTGGTATCCAGTAGCAGAAAACACGTATCGGCAGATGGCTTGGTATGAAAAACTACTGCGATTTCAGCTAATTCTGTTTCTATATCCACTTTATTTATTCAAGCGATCGCCTGGGAAGCAAGGTTCGCATTTCTTACCTAGCAGCAATCTTTTTCGCCCTTCAGAAAAGTGGGATGTGATTACCAGCACGATCTGCTGTGCGTTAACTATCGCTTTCTTAGGTGGATTAACCTACCTGTATGGCTGGATGTTCTTGCTGAAATACTACTTAGTACCATACGTCATTTTTGTGATGTGGCTGGACTTGGTAACGTTTTTACACCACACAGAACCGGATATTCCTTGGTATCGGGGTGAGGAATGGTATTTCTTAAGAGGTGCTTTATCGACTATCGATCGCGATTACGGCTGGATTAATCCCATTCATCATAATATTGGTACACATGTAGCGCACCACATATTTCTGAATATGCCGCACTACCACTTACATACCGCGACGGAAGCGATTAAACCAATATTGGGAGACTACTATCGCAAATCGGGCGTTTCTGTAGTGCAGGCTTTATGGCACTCCTATAAGTCCTGTCATTTCGTTTCGGATACAGGTGGAGTCGTTTATTATCAATCCCCGAAGGAATTACAGCGCGACTAGGTTGGTAATTAGTAGTTGGTAATAGGTAATAGGTAATTGGTCATTTGTTATGACTAAATTTTTGACTTTTGACTTTTGACTTCCTATTACCAATTACCCATTACCAATTACCATTCTTAGTAATGATTTCCCGATTTGCGGTGATGGACGGCGGTAATACCGTCGGGATTGAAAACTTTACCGTTGTCGGCGATCGCGTAAACGATCCAGTGATCGCCAGCTTCCATCCGATTATTGACAGTACACTCCAAATATGCTAGAGCATCGGTCAGGATGGGACAGCCATTTTCAGCTGTTGCCGTCGCCACGTTCACAAATCTATCCTCGCCTGGGGCAAAGGATTTCATAAAGTGTTTGCGGAGTTGTTTCCCTTCCGCTAAGACGTTTAAAACCAATTTATCGCCACTATGCATCATTGACTCTATAGCGCGATCTTTAGCAACGGCGACGGTAATTCCAGGTGGATTGAACGTGGCTTGAGATACCCAAGAGGCTAGCATCGCACTAGAAACATCTTCTCGTTTTGTCGTGACAACGCACAAAGAACCTACGATTCGTCCTACAGCTTGTTCCACGTTGCTAGCTGGTTGACGCGCTATCCTAACTTTCTTCGCCCGTTTAATACTGTGGGCAAAATCCGTGCCAGTTTCTTCACACAGTTGCAAAGTAACATCGGTGGGTTTGAATTTGACGCGAATCGGTTCAAACCCAAAACGATAGCCAGCGTCTTTGAGTTTGCCTTCGATTAAATCTATCGCTTCTCCACTCCAACCAAAGGAACCAAATACCCCAGCCATTCTGTTGCTGCTAGCGGTTGAGAGGATGATACCCAAAGCAGTTTGAATTGGAGTTGGCGCATGTCCGCCTAGAGTGGGGGAACCGATGACGATTCCAGCAGCTTTTTCTACAGCAGCGCGGATCTCGTCGGGTTCGGCAAATTCGCAATTGATCGATTCTACTGCAACTCCGGCTTTCGTGATCCCACGGGCGATCGCCTGTGCTAATGTGGCGGTACTACCATAAGCAGAAGCAAAAAGTAGGGCTACGGTTAAATCTTGGGAAGTTTGCTGTTTGCTCCATTGACGGTAAGCTTGAGTCAGTTCGATAATGCCGTAGCGGACGATGGGACCGTGACCTACGCCATACATTCTCACGGGGAATTCGGAAAGTTTTTCCAGGGCTGTTTCTACCTGGCGTGCATGGGGAGCCATGACACAATCAAAATAATAGCGGCGATCGTCGGTAAAAATTTCCCAGCCTTCGTCCAATACCTGTTCGCCACAAATATGCGCCCCGAAAAGTTTATCGGTGTAGAGAATTTCAGTTTGCGGATCGTAGGTGCAGAGGTGGTCGGGGTAGCGAGGGTTGGGAGTGGGGATAAATTGTAAAAGATGCCCCCTGCCTAAATCTAAAGTTTCATCCCCCCGCATGACTAAGATGGATAATTCTCGATCTTCTAGAATGGTGCGTAAATTTTTTGCTCCAGGATTGGAACAGATAAAGGTAATTTGAGGGGCGACTTCTAGTAAGGCTTTGAGAGTGGCGGCGCGATTGGGGTTGACATGTCCTAAGATGACGTAATCTAAGCTTTCGAGGTCGAATCGCTGTTGTAAGGCTTCCAGATAAATTTGGGTAAAAGTTTCACCTGGGGGATCGATTAAGGCGGTTTTATCGCCTTGAATGAAATAGGAATTTGCCGTTGTACCTTTGGCAAGGGCGTATTCAATTTCAAAGCGTAAGCGAGTCCAACTGCGCGATCGCACTACGGTTGTATCGATACCAATAGGTAATACTTGAACATCGCGAGGTTTAGTTTCTGTCATGATAACAACTCTTTAAATGTTGAGAATTTCTTACTATTTGTTTGCAGGGAAAAAGCGTAGTTTTTCTAACATTTGTCCGCCAATTCTAATAACTGAATTAGCAATGTTGTCAGATATTTCTGCTCCATGGATTGCTCGATCGCTAGCCCTACTAATTATGCCAATCGCTGTCAAAAATGTATCAGGCATAGCTTTAGTAGAAACAAGTTCTTCAGCTATGCCTATTATGTCTATGGGTCGTGTAGAAATATCTATACTTCGTTCGTAAGCAATGCGCCTGAGTTCTCTTTCTATTTCTATTTTTAACTTTGCTAATGCGAGTGAATTATCTGTACCGACCAACTGATTTAAGCTTAAATCCCAAGGCGAAGCTTGGGTAACTGAAATTTGTTCTGGGTGCTGACAATTTAATTCACTTACTTCTATCTCTAGAATACTTTTACTGACAAGAAATTCGTTAAAAGTTATGTCGTCACCAGATGAAATCGATCTGGGTTTGCTTTCTATAAACCGCTCGAAAGCAGATAATGCAGCAATTGTCGTCATGCCTGAGATAATTATTAGTACTTGGTCTATCCCAGATGTTGTCTCAGTTCCAACTACAAAAAGCAGACAAGCCGTGGCTGAAGCAAGAATTAATCCTACAACTATGCTGCGAAATCCTACATGTGTAGTACTAATCATCTTTTCCTTTGCCTCTGCTTCAAACGTTTCTTTGTTTAAATCTGGTGCAAGTTCGTAGAGAAATACTCCGATGACTAACAGCCCTGCTTCAGTCGAGCCGATACTAAAAAATACTAAACCTATTGTCAAAGCAGCAACAGAAACACCTATGCGTCGCCATAACTGTATTTGTTGTACAAAGCGCCTGCGATCGCCTTCCTGAATAATTTCATTTTGCTTGATGAGTTCTCCCCGTATCTGAATCCAAAACAAAGCTTCTTGAGGAGAATTCGCTTGAGATAGGCGTTCTTCTACCTGTGAAAGGGTTGTAGTTTTATTGGCAGGAGTATCAGAAGCAGACAGTTCAGTAGATATTTTCTCCGGTTGTCCTTTATCCTCTGACATTCTCCCGCCTTGAAATTAATCTGGCAACAACCTCAATCCTAGTAAGAGTTACCTAACTTGCGGTGGTGGACGGCGGTAATGGATTCCGGTTTGGAGACGCGACCTGTATAGACGCTACAGTAGACAATCCAGTGGTCGTTGCACTCCATGCGGCTGGTAACTTCACACTCCATATATGCCAGCGCATCGGTAAGGATGGGGGAACCATTAGTTGCTGATTGGGTTTTGACTCCGGCAAAGCGGTCAGCGCCAGGGGGGAAGCGTTTGAGGAAGTGTTTCATCAGTGTTTGATAGTTGCCCTCTTCCAGGACGTTTAACACCAAGCGATCGCCTACTTGCATTAAAGACTCGATGGCGCGGTCTTTTGCCACTGCAATTGTGACTCCCAAGGGTTGGAAACTCGCTTGGGCAACCCAAGAAGCCAACATCGCCCCAGAGAGATCGCCCTTTTTAGTGGTAATGATGTAAAGTCCGCTGCTGATCCGTCCCAAGGCTTTTTCCAAGTCGGCAGCGAAAGCTTTCAACTGTTTGATACTGCGATCGCGAGTGAGTAATTGCCCTAAGTCCGTTCCCGATTCTTCACACTGCTTGTAGGTAGCCTCCGTAGGAGATTCTTGAATCCGAATGATGCCAAAAGCTGGAGTCAAGCCCAAGTCACGAAACTTATTTTGCAATGGGTAAATCGGTTCGTCGTCGCCACCGCCAGATTCAAACAGACCGAAAACTTGCTTGGTTTTGACCGCTGCCAAAATCGTGCTGAGAGTATCGTGGGCGGGATCGCTAAGGCTGCTGGGGGGCATCCCAACAATAACTCCGGCGCTACGACCGACGAGTTCTTGTACTTCCTGCTGGTCGGCTGTCCGCATATCGATCGTTTCTACAGCAACGCCCGTTTTATCTATCCCGTGGGAGATGAAGGCGGCAAGGCGATCGCTATAGCCGTAGTCTGGAGTATAAAACAGGGCAACTGTAGTTTCTGTTTTAGCTTGGTTTTGGCTCCAACTGCGGTAGCGTCCGGTGAGTTCGGTAACGTTGTGAGAAAGTAAAGGACCGTGACCAGTCCCAACTATGTTAATTTTTCCTAATTCACCCATCCGTTTCATGGCAGAGATGACGGAACGGGCATTAGGAGCCATCAAGCACTCGTAGTAGTATTGAAAATCAGCTTCAATGGCAGTTAAATCTTCATCAAACAGGCGATCGTCGCAGTAATGCAGCCCAAAAGCATCGCAGGTGTAGAGAATTTGGGTAGCGCGATCGTAGGTGAACATGGTATCGGGCCAATGCAAATTAGGGGCACTGACAAATTCCAGTTCGTGTCCCTTGCCCAAATCGAGGCGATCGCCATTTTTGACGATCTGCCGTTGAAATGGTTGGTGTACCATATCCTCTAAGAACTGCAAAGCAACCTTAGAACCAACAACCGTGGCTTTGGGTGCGAGTTGCAGCACATCTTTAACTAAGCCGCTATGATCTGGCTCGGTATGGCTGATAATGATGTAATCTAACTGCGACAGATCGATTAGACCTTTGAGGGTATCTAAATAGAGTTGGCGAAACTTTTCGTGAGAAGCATCAACTAAGGCAGTCCGTTCGCCCTGAATGATGAACGAGTTGTAGGTTGTACCGTTCTGCAAACCGTATTCAATGTCAAAGCGATCGCGATCCCAATCCAGCGATCTAATTGCTGTAGTATTGGCAGCAATTTCACTTGTTTGGATAGTAAGGCGGTTTTGCTTTCGATCGGCGAGTACTACCATTAGTCCCCTCCCCTATAATTTTTAAGTATTATTTCCTTATCTTCATTCTCTCACGTCTTTCTTGTAAAGCTTTATTAAATAAATTATCACTGGGTTAAAAAAGCTAAAAGTGTTTGGTCATTGGTCATTGGTCATTTGTAGTTTCACTACGAATCGACTCACTACTCACTTTCCACTGAAATGAAGAGTTGGTTGGCTTTGGAAATTGGTAATTCTCGGTTGCATTGGGGATGGTTTGAAGGTGAAAATCTTCGAGAAACTTGGAATACTCCTCATCTATCTTCATCAATCGAGCAACAGCTGGCTCAATGTAAGACTTTAGCCGATCTACCTGAAGAAATTTTGTCTAGTACGCCGATCGCTCTAAAATCTAAAATCCAAAATCTAAAATTGCTTCCACGTATCTACATCGCTTCTGTGGTTCCCACTCAGACGGCGCTGTGGCAAGCATATCCAGAGATACACGTAATGACTCTAGATAAAATACCGCTTTTGGGAGTTTACCCCACCCTAGGGATCGATCGCGCCTTATCTGTATTAGGGGCTGGGGAAACTTTCGGTTTTCCTACATTGGTTATTGATGCAGGGACAGCGTTAACTTTTACAGGTGCAGATGGCGATCGCTGTTTGGTTGGTGGGGCAATATTACCAGGATTGAGTTTACAGTTGCAGTCTCTAGGGCAAACAGCTAACTTACCCTCAATCACAACTCCAGAAATTCTTGCTTTACCCAAACGCTGGGCATTGAATACCCCAGAAGCAATTCAAAGTGGAGTTATTTACGCATTAATTGCTAGTATTCGCGACTTTATCACGTCTTGGTGGAAAAAATTTCCCCATAGCCAGATTTGTTTTAAAGGAGGGGATGGTAACTTGTTGCTGGAATATTTGCGATCGCTCCATCCCGAATTTGTCAGAACGCACAGCTGTGCGCCCCTACTTTACGAACCCAATCTAACCTTTTGGGGGATGCGATCGTATAAACGAGGAGCTGGGGGCTAGAGGCTAGGGGCTAGGAATGAATGGGCAATTCACAATTCACAATTCACAATTAATCAACTTCTCATCAATTACCAATTACCAATTACCAATTACCAATTACCACTCTTGTCTGACAACTGATTATGCTTGGGTTATTTGTCGGTTTAATTACCCTAGATTTTGTCTACTTAGCTGCATCTCCACCGAGTAACAATCAGAAAATTGTTGCTTCTGACTATAGCGTGGCAGCTGGTGGTCCTGCTACTAATGCTGCTGTTACATTCGGTTATTTGGGTAATCAGTCTACTCTGTTAGGAATTTTAGGAAATCACCCAATTACACAGCTGATTAAAGCAGATTTGGTAACTTACAAAGTGGCGATCGCAGATTTAGCACCCAGCCAAACTCAACCGCCGCCTGTATCATCAATTATTGTCTCCCAAGACACGGGAGAACGGGCAGTAGTGTCAATTAACGCTGTCAAAAATCAAGTCCCACCTGAGTCTATTCCTCAGATCCCCCCAACCCCCCTTAAAAAGGGGGGCAAGAATTATATAGCAACTCCCGCCACTGCTGATGATGTGGAGGGCAAAAGTCACATTTTGCAGGGTGTTGATATTGTTTTAATTGACGGACATCAAATGTTAGTAGGAGAGGCGATCGCTCAACTTGCTAAAGCGCACAATATTCCTGTTGTTATTGATGGCGGCAGTTGGAAACCTGGGTTTGAGAAAGTTTTGCCTTTTGTAGACTACGCTATCTGTTCTGCTAATTTTCGCCCTCCTAATTGCCATAGTACGGCAGAAGTTTTTAACTATCTCTCGCAAATGGTAATTTCTCATATTGCCATAACTCAGGGAGAAAAACCAATTCAATTTTTAACTGAAGGGAGAATTCAGACATTGGAAGTTCCTCAGATCGAGGCTATAGATACCCTCGGCGCGGGAGATATTTTTCACGGTGCTTTCTGTCATTACATCCTTCAGCAGAATTTTTCTGAGGCATTAGCAGCTGCGGCAAAAGTTGCTGCCCAGGCTTGTCAGTGTTTTGGTTCTCGTCAGTGGATGCAGAAAAGATAGTTGGCGATCGCCTGAATTTTAATTTGCTAAAAGCACTAAGACTTAGCGATTAGAAATCGCAGCTATACAAACTGAGACTGCCTGCACGGACTCGCGGCAAATTAGGGTTTTAACCCGTGCAGGCGGGTTTTGTCTGTGTAGACAAGCCAGTGCGTTTCTCGTTTCCCCCCGTTGTAGCAACTGGCGGGCGAATAGAATTCGCCCGATGCTTATTTCTTGGTGACAAATTTGGGTAGAGAAAAGGATTTGTCATTTTCATCTGGCTTACCAGCAAAATAAGCCCAGGAACCGATCGCAGCAGCTAAGAGCCAACCAATTATTATTACTGCGGCTGGTATCGCGATTGAACTGTCCATAACACAACCTCCTTCAATCTGGATAAACACTTACAGAATTAGCTGTCAGAATTAGTTGTGCGCGCACCCCACTGTCTTAACAATGGGATCGAGAAGTGGCAATATTTCTTAAAAGAAAGCAGGCGATTGTTACATATATATGCATGTCTCTCAGAAAACTAATACGCTTGCTGACAACTTGGGGATCGGTTCGCCTGTTGTGAATAGCTCAACCTACCACTGCATCTCAAACTGAAACGAGCAATAGAGCTATGAGAATATCAAAGCGATCCTGAATGCTGTTATGCGTTTTCTGCATGATTGGTTGCAAAAAAATCGTATGCGCCAACTACTGATTCAAGTGCCGCGCGGCATCCGATCGCCAATCTATTTTTAATGATGAAACTTCTTGTACAGCATAGCCGTGACGGGTTTTCCCTCGCGAAGGTGGCGTTGGGCGATCGCTGCCACTTCATCAACACGAACCCCGCAATACCAAACTTCTTCCGGTAAAACTAATACCATTGGTCCCATACCGCATTGTCCCAAACAACCGCTACTCGCAACTTCTACTTCTGGAACTGATTGTGCCTGAAATGCAGCTAGCACCTTACACGCACCCTGCTTGCGACAAGTGCGATTTTGGCAAACTAAAACCCGTTGATGAAAATTCAATCCATTCCCCATAAATTGTTATAGCTTGCCTCAAGAGCATGAAACTCTCTAGGCAAGCTACCAGTAATATCAAAATCCAGTTTTCAGACCGATTTCAGAACCAGATTTGGTACTAATCCAAAATCTAAAATCCAAAATCTAAAATTCCTACAGATGCTTCACTTCCGATACTATCTTAGCGACAGCATCCTTAGCACTACCAAAGAACATCATAGTTTTGTCTTTGTAGAACAACTCGTTATCTACACCAGCAAAACCCGTACTCATACCGCGCTTAATCACAATTGTATGCTTAGCCCTGTCTACTTCTAAAATCGGCATCCCATAAATTGGACTAGCAGTATCGTGACGTGCGGCAGGATTTACAACGTCATTTGCCCCAATGACCAACGCTACATCTATTTGGTCGAACTGCGGGTTAATATCATCCATGTCATACAACTGCGTGTATGGCACATTTGCTTCTGCTAGCAACACGTTCATGTGTCCTGGCATTCTTCCCGCTACGGGGTGAATGGCGTATTTTACCTCTACACCCAATCTATCCAGTTGATCGGCAAGTTCTCTGATGGTATGTTGTGCCTGAGCTACTGCCATCCCGTAACCAGGAACGATCGCCACAGAACGGGCATAACCCAACATCATCGCTGCTTCTTCAGCATCTACAGAGTGAGTCGTTTTATCGCCTGCAACTGCACCACCAGCACCGCTAGCCGCACCACCGCCACCAAAAGCACCGAATAAGACGCTAATTAAAGAGCGATTCATGGCTTTACACATGATCTCCGTTAAGATCAATCCCGATGCGCCTACCAAAGCCCCAGAAATAATTAGCACGTTGTTCATCACTACAAAACCAGCCGCACCCGCCGCCAAACCAGAAAACGAGTTCAACAGCGAAATTACTACTGGCATGTCGCCACCACCGATGGGAATGACGAACATTACCCCTAAAACCAGGGAAACAGCAACTAATCCTAAAAATATCGGTAAATTAGTTGGATCGACCAACAACATGCCGCTACCTGCGATGTAACTCATCAGCAGCAGGGCATTAATCGGTTGCTGCAAAGGAAATGTAATTGGAGAACCGCTGATAATTCCTTGCAACTTGGCAAAAGCCAACATACTACCTGTAAAAGTGATACCACCGATAAATACATCTAGCAGCATCGAGATATTAGCATCCAACGATACTGATTCTGAAGCCCCCAACAGCCGCCAAAACTCGCCTACTGCCACTAAAGCGGAAGCAGCACCACCCAAACCGTTCAGTAAGCCTACCATTTGAGGCATTTCGGTCATTTGGACTTTGTAAGCCGCGATCGCACCCAATGCCGAACCGATCGCCAAAGCTACTAAAATCATTTGGTAATTCAACACTTGCCGATCTAGCAGCGTTGCCACGATCGCTAGTAACATCCCTACTGCCGCCAGCAGATTACCGTTACGCGCTGTTGCAGGCGAACTCAGCTTTTTCAAACCGATAATAAATAAAGAGGCAGCGACTAAATAAGTTAGCTGTATCCCAGTTGGCAGAAAATCGCTCACGCTTTCACCTCTTTTTTCTTAAACATTTGCAACATGCGATCGGTGACTAAAAACCCACCGACAACGTTAATCGTGGCTAGAATCACAGCAATCAAACCCAAAATCACGGATAAATTCGATTCCTTGGGGCCAGCAACTAGCAAAGCACCAATTACCGCAATCCCTGAAATCGCATTAGAACCAGACATCAAAGGCGTGTGCAGTGTTGGCGGAACTTTATTAATGACTTCAAATCCCGCAAAAGATGCCAAAACAAACACGAATAAAGCTGCGATTAGTGTTTCTGTCATTGATTAAGTCTCCTTTTGGTGGTTGGTAATTGGTAGTTGGTAGTTGCTAATAGCTAATTGTTCATTGCCATTAACCATTAACCATTAACCATTACCAATTCCCACTAGAGTTGCTAAGGCTTCCTTTACCCGTGCATTCCGAATTTCTCCTGCATGGGTGATACAAGCTGCGTCGATAATGTCGTCTTCAAAGTTGAGCTGAAGGCTTTTATCTTCCTTGTTAATCATCAACTGCACCAGTGACAGTAAGTTTTTGGCATACAACTGGCTGGCGTGGATGGGTACAGATGAAGGAAGATCGATCGTCCCGATGATGGTGACACCGTTACGTTGCACGTCTTTTCCTGGCTCCGTGCAAGCACAGTTACCGCCTTGTTCTGCGGCTAAATCGACAACTACCGAGCCTGGTTTCATCTGCGCTACCATTTCTTCTGTCACGAGTAGCGGTGCTTTTCTGCCAGGTACTTGTGCGGTGGTAATTACTACGTCTGATAGCTTGACGTGTTCGGCGATCGCTTCTTGGGTGCGTTGTTTGGCTGTTTCAGAAACTTCTTTCGCATAGCCGCCAGCAGCTACAGTTTCTTCTTCTAATTGAATTTCAACAAATTTAGCTCCCAAGCTTTGGACTTCTTCTTTCACCGCCGGACGAATATCAAAGGCTTCTACGACTGCTCCCAGTCGTCTTGCAGTGGCGATCGCTTGCAATCCAGCTACTCCCGCACCAATTACGAATACTTTGGCTGGGGGAATTGTGCCTGCGGCTGTTGTTAACATGGGAAAATATTTTGGCAAAGCTGCCGCACCAATCAGCACTGCTTTGTAACCCGCAATTGAGGCTTGGGAAGATAAAGCATCCATGCTCTGCGCTCTGGTAGTACGGGGGATCATCTCCATGCTAAAAGCAGAAATGCGTCGTTCTGCTAACCTCTGGGCGATCGCTGGTTCTCCCAAAGGATTGAGAAAACTAATCAACACAGCTCCTTCCCGCAGCATGTCCACTTCCGATCGCCCATCTTCTCGTTCTTGGGGTACTCCTACTTTAAGTAGAACATCCGCTTCGTACCATAAATACCCAGGATCGTCAATAATCTTTGCGCCTGCGGCTTCATAGGCTGCATCCGAGAAGAAGGCGCGATCGCCAGCTCCCGCTTCTACCCATACTTCTACGCCTTGCTTTACCAATCGGGCAACGACATCTGGCACTAAAGCCACCCGACGCTCCCCAACTTCAGTTTCCTTCGCTACCGCTATTTTCATGGATTCTCCGTTAGAACAACAGCTATCTGCCTCGCCTGCGATCGCAAATCTTTGCTCGATTGGCAGTTTTTCACGATCTACTAGTACTTAATTTCCTCTACTCCTCTTTTAGCAATTGCCATCTCTTTTTGGCATCATAACAATGCAAAAATTGCAGATTTTTCGATTCAACCTCACAATTTTTCGATCTTATGTGGCACTTCAAAGTTTCGATCTACCTCTTCAACTTCTTTTATGAATTGCTGTCAGAAGTCAATGTCTACCCATACTGACGAGCCTGCTGTCATTTTTTCTTTTAGGCTTAGCGATCGTTTGTAATAGCGTTCGATTCAGTCTATAGTTTTGCCTAGAACGCCAATATAGTTATTAAATAAAACTTTGCTTACCAGCTATCTTGATGACTGTAGCGTAGACAACTATCAATTGTGCAGTTTGCAACTTCAATTTTTATGACAAAAGCTTTATATTTCGTAATTTGTCATTCGTAATTTGTCATTGGTCATTCGTAAGAGAGTAGTGCTTGATGCGTGGGGTGTTGCGGGCGCTTGCGGAGGAACCTCTGCCATAAAGTCGCGTCGTGGTGTGTGAAAAGAGGTCACTGGTCACTGATAACTGACACATGCCGTCTGCTGGAAGCAAGTGACTTCTAGTAAATTAGACTTAGTAACGCACAATTCTTGTGAGGAGTGCGGGGATCGTCATTCATGTCCGAAGGAGCTTTTATGCGTCGCCTACTTGCCTCGATCGCCGTTTCCGGCTTATTACTAACTGGGTTGCCCATTGTAACTTCCGCACAGGGTTTACCAGGATTCACCCTTTGGAGTGGTGTCAAGCGCGAGAATCAACTTCCTTATAAATTAGACTTTGGCGGACAAACTAACGGCTGGGATCGCTATCGGTTGAGAATTCCACAGAAAAAGCTGAACTTAGCAGTATCGCAGTTTTCTATTTCCTATCCAGACTACTTTAAAGGTAAGTTTGACACCGATAAAATAGAAGTGCGAATTAAGGGTGAGAAAGTGCCACTACAAGAGGTAGTTTGGGACAGAGAAAACCATAAAGTAGATATTTATCCTCAAGAACCCGTTCCGGCTGGTAGCAGAGTAGAATTAGTTTTCTCAAACGTGAAAAACCCCAGTGCTGGCGGTACTTTTTACTTTAACTGTCAAATTCAGACACCTGGAGATGTACCTCTACTGCGCTATCTGGGAACGTGGATCGTTAGTATCGGTTAATCAGTGACCAGTGACCAGTGACCAGTGACCTCTCACCTCTTACCAACTATCAGCTACCAATTACCCATTACCTATTACCACGCACCACTCACTGCTCACTACTCACTACTCACTACTCACTCGATTGTGCTAAGATTGCAGATTGTGACTTTTTTAGCTAAAAATCCGAGCAACTGAGAGAGCAGAATTATGAAACGTACACTAGAAGGTACTAACCGCAAAAGAAAGAGAACATCTGGGTTTCGCGCTCGGATGCGTACCCCCGACGGGCAAAACGTAATTAAGGCACGCAGAAGAAAAGGTCGTCACCGTCTGACTGTTTAAAGTGTAGGACGGAGGTAGCTAACAACTGAGTGGTACGTGGTGCTTGAAAAAAGGTTACTAGTCACTTTGTAAAGACGTTACATGTAACGTCTCTACACTGTTAACAGGTAACTGGTAACAGATAACTGAAAATGTGGCTTTGTCAAAAGTAAATCGGCTCTCAAGTAGAGAAGACTTTCGCGCCGTGTTTCGCTCTGGAATTCGGCGCTATAGCGATCGCATGACTTTGAGAGCTTTGCGGATACAAGATGCTGCTACTCCAGAAGCAAAAAGCAAACCAGCCGCAGCTACAAATAAAGTAGATGGCATTCCTACACGCATTGGCATTTCCATTAGTACAAAAGTTAGTAAAAAAGCAGTAGTTCGCAATCGGATTAAACGACAACTGCGGGCTGCTTTTCGCTACCTATTACCGCGCATATCGCCTGGATGGATATTAGTAGTGGTCGTTCAACCACCAGCAGCACGGCAGAAGTGCGTAACCAAACAATTTCTGCAAGAATTAGAGCAGTTATTGGTAGCAGCCGAGGTGCTTAATGGGAATTCGTGAAGAAGTTTACTACGAAGGTGGTCCTCACATCGGGGATCTGATTGTTAATTTGCTCGTTGGGTTGACGCTGATTGGTATCCCCTTAACAGTTGGAGCGATTGTACGGGCATTATGGTTGCGCTACCGGATTACAAATCGCCGGATTTCTGTCACAGGCGGCTGGATGGGACGCGATCGCACCGATATTATTTACGCCGAAATTGTAAAAATTGTGAAAGTGCCGCGCGGACTCGGTTTATGGGGCGATATGGTACTGACTTTGAGAAATGGTAGCCGCTTGGAAATGCGCTCAGTACCTAAATTTCGTGAATTATACGACTATATCAGCGAAAAAGCAGCAGAAAAAAACCCCCAAGTCAAAACCAAAGCTACAACTTGAGAATATTATGTAAGCAATTAGTTTTCATTGGTCATCGGTCATTTGTCATTGGTTTGCAAATGACCGATGACCAATGACCAATGACTAAAATCGGATAGATTAGATTCAGACGAGTAACAAATTATTTCAGGTTGACTTCAAGATAATGGATTTTGGTATAGGGTTTCTTTCCAACAACGTCATGTTGCCGATCCTGGATTTTTTCTACGGGATCTTGCCGAGCTACGGGTTGGCGATCGTAGCCTTGACACTGGTGATTCGCTTTGCCCTTTATCCGCTGAGTGCCGGATCGATTCGGACAATGCGCCGCACGCGGGTCACGCAGCCGTTAATGCAAAAGCGTGTCAAAGAGATACAAGAACGCTATAAGGACAATCCTGCCAAAATGCAGGAAGAAATGGGAGCTGTTTACAAAGAATTTGGCAATCCTTTAGCAGGATGTTTGCCAGTGTTGCTGCAAATGCCCGTCCTGTTCGCCTTATTCGCGACTCTGCGGGGATCGCCGTTTTCAGACATAAACTACAGCGTCAACCTGCAAATTCTTCCCCAAGAGCAAATCGAACGTATCCAGCCGCAAGCTTTTACCACGTCGCCGCAAAATATTTACATTACTGATGGCGTTCATGCTCGTGTTGCTGCGATCTTACCCAGTGGTAGCAAACTGGCTGTAGGAGACAGAACCAAGATTGATTTTCAAACTCCAGAAGGCAAACCTTTCTCGGCTCTAGTCGCACAGTATCCCGATACCAATCTCGTTCCCAAATGGAAAGTGACAAAAGGGGAGGAAAGAGTAAGGGTTAATGACGACGGTAGTATTGAAGCCCTCCAACCAGGTGATGTGACAATCCAGGCAACTATCCCTGGACTCGCTGCCAATAAAGGCTTCTTATTTATTGATGCCCTAGGTAGAGTCGGTGCTTTTGATGAAGACGGGACGATCCATTGGGATATTGTGGCAATGGTGATCGGTTTTGGTCTGAGTCTCTATCTCAACCAAGTCCTATCCGGTCAAAATACCGCTTCTAACAATCCTCAACAGGATACGGTGAACAAGATCACGCCTATTATCTTCTCAGGGATGTTTTTGTTCTTTCCTCTGCCTGCTGGAGTCTTGATGTATATGCTGATTGCAAATATCTTCCAGACACTCCAGACATACATTGTCTCTCGCGAACCCCTGCCAGAAAACTTACAAAAGCTCGTCGAAGCAGCGGATAAAGCAGCAGACGATACAAGTCGCCAGTCCCTTCCCTTTGAACCAGGACGGAAGAAAAAAGAGAAACCTTCAGGCTAAATCATGAGTGAAGAGCAGATCGGGCAACGGGGTCAGCAGTGGCTAGAGCAACTCCTACAATTGATAGGAGTCTCGACTCAAGTTACTGCCCAGTTGCAAATACCCAAGACAGCTAGCAGCGACCCAGAAGAACACGATAGCTACTGGCTGACAATCGAGCAGACTAGTTTATCACCAGAGCAAGTAAAAGCTTTGATTGGCGCAGAGGGAACAGTTTTAGATGCTATTCAGTATCTTGCCAATGCTACCCTGAATTTAAACCAACCCCAGGAACAGCAAGCAGGTTATACAATCGAACTGGATGGCTACCGCTTACGGCGACAAGCAGAAATTCAAGCGATCGCTACCTCAGCCATAGAACAAGTCCGCACCACGGGACAAGAGGTGGAACTCAAATCTCTGTCTTCCGCCGAAAGAAGGCAAATTCATACTTTTTTGAAGGATTTTCCCGAACTAGAAAGTTTCAGTCGCGGTAAAGAACCGCACCGCCATTTGGTGATTCGGGCGATCGGCAATAGCTAGACTGGAATAGGAGAAATCCGAAATTCGGAATTTAGAAATATTTGGCTCACAACTTGGCAGCCCTATGGAGGCAATTTACATCCCTCATTTGTTGAAAGCACCGGAAAAGACAGAGGTAATCGAGGTAGATGAGTTTTTACCCGATTTAGATACTCTAACTCCGGTGCGCGGTCAGGTACGCGTACAACACTGCGGCAACTACCTAGACGTTTCGGCTCAGGTAGAAACGATCGTTACTCTCACCTGCCATCGCTGCTTGCAACAGTACAACCATCGCCTCAAAACGGAACCCTCAGAACTGATCTGGCTCGATCCAGCAGCAGGCAAAGAAGAAACTGCGCTAGAGCTAGAAGTTGCATTTGAAGATTTGGTTGAAACTTTACTACCTACGGGACATTTCGATCCTGGTGAGTGGCTGTACCAGCAGCTATGTCTGGCTATGCCTCAGCGCCAACTGTGCGACAGTCTGTGTCCAGGCATTCAACTGTCATCGCAGCCAGAAGTAACTTCAGAACCGTCGAGCGATCGCCGTTGGGCATCTTTAGAATCTCTGAAAAATCACCTTAACTAGGGGCTAGGGGCTAGGGGCTAGGGTAGAAGAAAGCGATTCCGATAAAATCATTTAAAAATGACAAGCGATCTCATTCTGGTATAGATATTTGTCATAGACTAGAATCAAATCTCTAAAACTTAACTTCCACAGCTTAATTTAGTTTCTTTTTCTTTCCCTAGCCCCTAGCCTCCAGCCCCTAGCCCCTAGTTATGAGCTTCCGCGAAGAGTTTGCACTACTGCTACGCGCCCGCTATCCGCTCGTATACATTCCTACTTACGAGGAAGAACGGGCGGAAGGAGCAATTCGAGAAGAAGCCCGCATTCAAGGTAATCGCGCTGTTTATACATGGGATTTTGTGGATGGCTACCAAGGCAATCCTAATGATGCTGGGTTTGGTCGTCGCAATCCTTTACAAGCTCTAGAATTTGTAGAAAAATTGCCAGCTTCGGCTCCAGCAGTTTTTATTTTGCGAGACTTTCACCGCTTTCTAGAAGATGTTTCCGTATCGCGCAAACTCCGCAATCTAGCGCGGGTACTCAAATCGCAGCCGAAAAATATTGTCTTGCTTTCGCCACGCATAGTCACCACGGAAGAATTAGGCGAAGTTTTAACAATTTTAGAATTTCCCCTACCCAACGCGGCTGAGATTAAGTTGGAGATAGAACGCTTGCTGGCAGCTACAGACCAAACTTTGGCAGCCAAAATCGTAGACGAACTGGTGCGTTCCTGCCAAGGGCTGTCAATCGAGCGGATTCGGCGGGTATTAGCCAGGGCGATCGCCTCTCACGGTGAGATTCAACCGGAAGATGTAGAATTGGTTTTGGAAGAAAAGCGGCAAACGATTCGTCAAACTCAAATTCTCGACTTTTACCCCGCCACCGAAAAAATTTCCGACATCGGCGGTTTGGATAACCTCAAAGATTGGTTATTGCGTCGGGGTGGAGCATTTAGCGAACGCGCTAGAGCATATGGTTTACCCCATCCACGCGGATTGATGTTAGTGGGAATTCAAGGAACGGGTAAATCTCTAACAGCCAAAGCGATCGCCCATCACTGGCACTTACCCTTGTTACGTTTAGACGTAGGACGATTATTCGGAGGCTTGGTAGGAGAATCGGAATCTCGCACTCGACAAATGATTCAAGTTGCAGAAGCTTTGGCTCCCTGTATTCTTTGGATAGATGAGATCGACAAAGCTTTTGCCGGATTGGGAGCAAAAGGCGATGCTGGCACGACTAGCCGCGTCTTTGGGACTTTTATCACCTGGCTAGCGGAAAAAACCTCTCCCGTGTTTGTCGTCGCCACCGCGAACGATATTCAAGCTTTACCACCCGAAATGTTACGCAAAGGTAGGTTTGACGAAATCTTTTTTGTCGGCTTACCCAGTCAGGAAGAACGCAAAGCAATTTTCACCGTCCATCTGTCTCGCTTGCGATCGCACAATCTCAAAAGTTACGATCTCGATCGCCTCGCTTACGAAACTCCCGATTTTTCTGGGGCAGAAATCGAGCAAACAATCGTAGAAGCCATGCACATCGGCTTTAGTCAAAACCGCGACTTCACCACTGACGACATTTTGGAAGCGGCTAGTCAAATCATCCCCCTTGCCCGTACAGCCCAAGAACAAATTCAATTTTTGCAAGATTGGGCGGCGGCTGGAAAAGCCCGTCTCGCCTCAAAACACAGCAGCCTCAGCAATCGGATTCAGCGGCAATTGCAATAACAGAGGGAGTCGGGAGTGGGGAGTAGGGAGTCGGGGAAGAGGTGAGGGAAATGACCAATTACCCATTACCAATTACCAACTACCAATTACCAATAATTAAAAAATCCCCTATATCTTAACGATTGTGTTAGTATTCGTGCTGTAATTGTGGGATGGGAGTATGGCATCGCTATGACTTTGGCAGGAGTAGCTAAATTTTTCCTGGGTGTTAGCTTAGCGATCGCGATTCTAGCTGGTGGCAGTGTCGCAGTTGCTTTATACTTCATGTACACGGTAACGAATCATCCTACCAAGCCGACTTTTGCTAACGAAAACGTCAATAAAAAACTAAAAGCTGCACCTGCTCCAAAAGAGCAAGCACAGCCTGAGAAGCCTAATACTGATAATACAGCTCCGGTGGAGGAAACAAAGGCTACCAACTTAGAGCCAGGAACCTACAAAGCTAAAGTGAATTGGGAGCAGGGCTTAAGTCTCCGTGCCGAACCTGGAGCAAGTGCCGAACGCATCGGCGGGTTAGATTACAATCAAGAGATCGTCGTGTTAGAAGAAAGCCCAGATAAAAACTGGCAAAGAGTTCGCTTATCTAATAGCGATCGCGAAGGTTGGATCAAAGCAGGCAACATTGAGAAGATACAGTGAACAGTCATCAGTTGTCGGTTGTCAGTTATCAGTGACCAATTACCAATTACCAATTACCAATTACCAAAATCCTAAATTGGTAACAATGCTCTTTGGCAGGAAGGACAAACAGCATGGATTGTTAACTGGCAATCGAGTAAATGATAGCCTTCTTTTTCAGCGGTTTTAGAGCCAATTTTCAAGATGGAATCATTTTTGAACTCGATTGTTTTATTACACCGGACGCAAATTAAATGGTGATGGTGATGGGGATAGGGTTGATTGATTTCGTAATGTTTATGTCCCTCTCCCAACTCTAATTCTCGCAGAATTCCCATCCGCGCCATTAATTTTAGGGTGCGATAAATAGTTGACAGGCTGATTCCTGCTGACTGGGTTTCTAGTTGCTCGTAAAGCTCTTCCGCACTCAGATGTTTTCCCTTGGGAAGCTCTTGAAAAACCTGTAGAATCGTTTCGCGCTGCGGGGTGAGTCGCCAGCCCCGCTCGTTGAGTTCTGCCTTGAGTGAGGTAGCTGAATATGCAGTCATAACCACCTTTTTAAGCAAGCTTAATAATTGATAAGTATAGTCAATTATTGCCTGAGTTGTCAACAAGCTATAACTATTGAGAATGATTTTTAAGAGAACAGAGCAGTAATTTACAAATAAAAAATCTTCTGGCTAAAAAATAGGCAGAAGAGGTGAAGAATGGGAAATGAAAGTAAACCCAACTAGGTTGCTGACTAGGTTGCCAGCTAGGTTGCAAAAATCACAGACACAATCCTTCACCCTGCTATGCCCAAATTAGCTCAAGGACTCTAAATAATCCCGCACGCGGTTGCGTCGTTTGGGTTGCCGCAGCTTTTGCAGTGCTTTAGATTCAATTTGGCGTACTCTTTCCCGCGACAAATCTAAGGCACGTCCAATTTCGGCTAAAGAGTAAGAGTGTCCGTCTCCCAATCCAAAACGCATGAGAATCACATCTCGCTCGCGATCGGTCAAATCTGCTAGGAGTTGCTGTAAATCTCGATGCAGAGCTTCGCGCATGAGCAACTCTTCAGGGGAAATACTGTCGTTTTCAAGTAATTCTCCTAACTCAGTATCTTTTTCTTTACCAACTTTTGTTTCCAAAGATACAGAACGAGGGACTCTGAGTAATACTTCTCGCACTTGAGGCGCAGTCATTTCCAATTCGAGAGCAATATCTTCGATTGTCGGGGTGCGACCTTTTTCTTGCGCTAGTTTACGCTGAGCTTTCTTGATTTTATTCAGTTTTTCTGTAATGTGAACTGGAAGGCGGATGGTGCGGCTTTGGGTAGCGATCGCGCGGGTAATACCTTGGCGAATCCACCAATAAGCGTAGGTGCTAAAGCGATAACCCTTGGTGGGGTCGAACTTTTCTACTGCTCTTTCTAAGCCTAAAGTACCTTCTTGAACTAAATCTAGCAGCTCCAAACCGCGATTTTGATACTTTTTCGCAACTGACACGACAAGGCGTAAATTCGCCTTGATCATGTGTTCTTTAGCGTGAGTACCGTCGTTTTGAATTTGCTCTAATTCTTCGACAGTGATTCCGGCAATTTCTGCCCAACGGCGCTTGCCAACTGCCAACGCTGGCTTGAGTTCCATCACAGGTAAGCCAGCACTAGCAGCCCACTTTTCTAAAGAGGGGCGATGTCCTAGCTCGGAAGTCAACCGCTCTTGGGCTTCAATCAGAGTGATATAGGTTTTGATAATCGAATCGTCTTTCGCTGCATGAGTGACGCACAGCGCCCGCATCCGTAAATAACGCTGTACTTTTTGGGCTTCGGAAACTTCTTCGTCTCTTTCTAAAAGGTGGACGCGACCAATCTCTTGCAGGTATAAACGAACTAGGTCTGTAGTGCGACGGGTAACACCAGGTTGTAGGTTAGCCCGATCGTTAGAGTCGATCTCCAAAGCAAGCAGGTCATCCACGCCCAGATCGGCATCGTCATCTGCGTATTCTGACCGAAAGCGTTGGGGTGCTACTTGAGGTTCGTAGGCTGCGTCCGCGTAAAAAGATAGTGCTTGCATAGGGGTTATCTCAACTGCTCCAGGTGACAATAGACTGCACTCGGTTGCTTCTTGTTGCTGATGCTATTGTTCCCAGCGATCTTGGCGAACTAACATCTTGCTGTTAGATTTACGAGGAAACGGGCGCGATCGCCGTACTCAATCCAGGGTTTTCTGTGGAATAAAAGTACGAATTGATACTTCTACGGATGTAAGGATTGCGGAAATTGAAAGCAGCAATCGGGTTTTTACGGACGGCTCAAGCTGTCGAAAGCTTTGAAGAATAGGGGTTTTTAAATCAAAAGCGTTCCGCTCTAAATGTTCGCGATTGTACGCTAATGTAAACTACAATTCTTCCCTGAGAAATTTCGGAGAATCGGTAGTAAATGTGTAAACTTTTGTTAAGTTAGTGTAGATTTACGTAAATTTGAAAAACCGTGCGATCGTCGAGGCGGGTTTGTCGAAGCATGTAGACTGGGGAAAAAGATTTCAGGTAAAACCCGCCCTTACAATTCAGATTTGAGGTCGCGCAGCATGAGTGCTTCCAGAGCTTGTCTGGGACTAATTTCTGCTTGTAGGAGGCGATAAACTTCAGCCGTAATTGGCATATATATGTCCTGCTGTCGGGCGCGTTGCATCAGAACTTGAGTAGTATTTACGCCTTCAGCCGTGCCTTCCAGCTGGGTAAGAATTTCGGATAGGGTTTTACCTTGAGCAAGTTGATAGCCAACTTGGTAGTTACGGCTGAGGGGACTATTACAAGTCGCCAGCAAGTCACCTAAACCCGATAAACCGTAAAAGGTTTCTGTCTTTGCCCCCCAACTGTTACCGATGCGAATAATTTCCGTCAATCCACGGGTGACGAGAGCTGCTTTAGCATTCGTTCCCAACTGCAAACCATCACAAACACCCGCCGCGATCGCCATCACATTTTTCAGCGTTCCCCCCAACTCCACGCCCAATGGATCGGAATTGGTATAAACGCGGAACTGTGGCGAAGAAAATACTGCTTGCACTGCTACTGCGGCAGTGTCATCGGTACTACCAACTACAGTTGCCGCTGGTAATCCCTGTTGAATTTCCTTAGCTAAATTAGGACCGCACAGTACAACTACTGAGCGATCGGGAAAAGCAGCTTGCCAAATTTGTGCTGGGGTAAGAGTCGTGACAGGATCGAGTCCTTTGGTTGCCGTGACAAAAGTTGTTGTAGGTAAGAGGGATAAAGCCTGAATTTCGCGAACGACCGTTGCTACACCCTGCATTGAGACAGCAGATACCACGACATCCGCCTGTTCGATTTCGCTGGGCGAAAGCGCCCCATCACGCCGCGATCGCACTTGTACGTGATGACCGTTAGCTGCTGCTAGGGATGCTAATGTCGCTCCCCAAGCGCCAGCACCGAGGATAGTAACGGATTTTGGCTTAATCACAAATCTAAAATTTTAATTGTTACTCAACTGTTAGGGCGGGTTTTACTGGAAAATCTCGATTTCTAGTCTAGATTGCTGGATAAACCCGTCCCTACAAATTTTTTCATCGCTACCTAACCTTTTACGGGTGGGTTCACCCGAAATATCTGTTACTGATAAAGTTTCTTGGTCAACCCGCCCCTACAGTTTTCTACTCCGTCTTTTGGCGAGGATAACGCTGCATTAATTCCCGTACTTGTTCGGCATGGTAGGAACTACGAGTGAGGGGTGAAGAGACAACTTGGAGGAAGCCCAAAGACTCGCCGTACTCCCGCCAAGCATCAAATTGTTCTGGAGCAATAAAACTATCTATTTTTAAATGCTTTTGACTGGGTTGAAGATATTGCCCTAGGGTGAGGATATCGCAATCTACAGCCCGCAGGTCTTGCATTACCTGGCGAATTTCGGCATCGGTTTCTCCCAGTCCTACCATCAAACCAGATTTGGTGTAGACCGAGGGAGCCAAAACGCGCGATCGCCTCAACAATTCTAGCGAGCGATCGTAGTCTCCTTGCGGGCGTACCCGCCGATACAAGCGAGGAACGGTTTCTGTATTGTGGTTCAGTACTTCTGGTTGCGCCTGTAATATCGTCGCTAAAGCATCCCAATTCGCACATAAATCGGGAATTAATACCTCGATCGTAGTTTGCGGCGATCGCTCGCGGATAGCTTGAATGCAGCCGATAAACTGAGATGCACCCCCATCCAGTAAATCGTCCCTGTTGACAGAAGTAATTACGACGTGATTCAGCCGCAGCCGCCGCACTGCTTCAGCTAGCCGTAGTGGTTCCGTAGGGTCTAGAGGTTTTGGTTTTTTCTCAAAATCAATATCGCAGTAAGGACAAGCGCGGGTACAAGCTGGTCCCATAATCAAAAACGTTGCCGTACCTGCATTAAAACACTCGCCAATATTAGGACACGAGGCTTCTTCGCAGACCGTATTGAGAGCCAAGTCCCGTAAAATGTCTTTGACTTTGCCAACGCGCTGCCACTGCGGCGCTTTTACCCGTAACCACTCTGGCTTAACAGTCACAATTAGCTCTAACTATTGAAGGTTCCCAGTTTTGATTTTATCAAGTAAGGGAGTGGTAGTTGGTAATTGGTAATTTGTCTTTTCACTACTCACTACTCACTCTCTACCGATCGGTAAGTTGAGCAATTGACTGATGCGATCGCGCAGTGGGACTAATCCTGCTTGTTCGAGCAGTTGCTGACCTTCATGAGATAGTAAGAGATTTGCGTAGGCAAAGCCTGCCCTTTCGCCGATCTGACCGTCCCGCCGAATGATGACGAAGAGTTTTTGAATGAAGGGATAGCTGCCATTTTGAATTGCTTTAGCGTTGAGGCGATCGCTAAACGTAAAGGGCGCTACATAATTTAAAATATCAACATTTAGAGTATCATCCCTAGCTAAACTCAAGGGACGAACGAACTGACGATTTCGGATCTCTGAGGCGGCAGCGTAGCTAATGCTGCCAGGGGTTGTCGCTACAAGGCGAGTTGTATGGCTGCTGTTAGGAACAGTGAGTACGTTTTGCCCTAGTTTTAGCTCTTCGGCGCTTGCTAGCAGAGATTTAATCGTACTGCTGTTGCCTGTAGGACAGGTAAAAGGCATGATGGGTAGGTTTGCCCCTCCCAAATCCTTCCAATTGGTAATTTGGGCAGTAAAAATTCCTTGGATTTGAGCTACAGATAGTTTGGTTATGCTGACGCTGGGATGGGTAAAAAAAATAATCCCATCTAAAGCTATTGGTATTTGCTCTAGACTCAAGCCATGCTGTCTAGCTCGATCTCGATCGTCCTGTCTGAGGGGACGAGAAGAAAGGACAAAGCTGAGTTCTCCTTTGAGTAACAAGCTAATATCCTGGCTAGAACCAGATAGATCGCGGTAAGTCTTTTTGTAAAGCAGGTGAAATTGTGGATGTGCTAGGGCGATCGCGTTGATAAATTGTTGGGCATACAGCGGTGCAAACAATCTCGAACCCCCATAAGCAAAGATTCCCTGCGGTACGTTAGGAACTTCAGCTAGGGTTTTATAGCAGACAGTTTTACTGGCGATCGCGAGCGCAGAATTGGTAGGATGATTTTTCTGTGATTCTGGATACGAATTTTTGAAAAATAGGAAAATTGACGGTACGGCTTTCGATTGGCGATCGCCCGTTTCTACTTCTTTTCCGGTAAAGAATAAATCGAGTAATTTTCCTCGTTTGAGGGCAACTTGGCAGTGCTGGCGAATTTGCAGCGGAATTTCTATTCCAGGTTTTATCCCTTGGTAGTGAGGAAAATTTCGCACCATTAGAGTTTCTAGCGTTGCAGTGGCGAGGTGGTGCGGGTTAATCGGGGATATTGGTCCTCGATGCAGGCTGGTAAAGATATTTTCTAGTTTGACCTCGGCAATTGGCTGCTGGAGATAGTAGCCAATAAAATAAGGTATCGATTTAGACTTGGTTGTTCCGTCCGTCCAATCGTCATATAGCCAGCCAAAGAAACTTTGTGCTGGAGTTAATTGATACAAATATACGGCACGTAATTCAGGCTCGATCGCTCGGTATTCATTCCAGTCGTGCAATACTAACTGAGTGAAAGCTTGGCGTACATCTAAGCAAATGCGATCGCTTGCAAAGGTTTTGTACCCTACCCCAGGAAAGTTGGCACATACGAGCTGACGGAGAATCAAATACATAGCCAACAGTTCGAGATCGTTAACTGAGTTTTGTCATGTCTTGCACTCGGAATTGAGCGATCGCTACAATTTGCCTCGATGAGATCAAAATAACAGATTTGAGCCACCCCAGTTCAATTTTTGGATATGTTTTATACTTTGAGATTTAAGTGCAATTGCTTTGTATTTTATGTAACACTTAGCTAAATCTGGATTCAAAGGAGACAGGAGACAGAAGACAGGAGACAGGAGACAGGAGTAATCCACGCACGCGGCTTAAATGTGGAGGTTTCCTCCACATCCGCAAGTCTTAAAATGCATGGGATTGAAATATTGACTGATTATGTAAGAAAGGAGACAGGAGACAGGAGCGTGGTGACAGGAGAAAATACCAAATATTGTTGTCACTTTTCTTCTTTCTTCATTCTTTATTCTGTCTCCTGTCTCCTGTCTCCTTTTCAAAGACATAATTGTTTGTATTTTAGTGGGCGCATACTCCCACAACTAAAGTTTGTGTAACAGGAGACAAGAGAAAACAAGACATTCTGTCTCCTGTCTCCTGTCTTCTTCTTCGGTAAAAGTATCTTGGTACTTACTACCTTCTACGACTCCTGATTTCCCTTCTCCAGCCGCTTGCGCCAGCGAGAAGTTGGCTCTAAAGGACTGGTCTGTTGTTCTTGCACTCGTCGCTGGCAAATAATTTCTGCTGGATCGGACAACTGAGGATCGCGATATGGTATTGCCGCACGGGTGTGTAAATGCTCTTGTTCCTGCTGGGAAAGCGGGGGTAAAACAGAATCATCCCAACTTGCTACAGTTCCAGGCGATCGCCTGCCTACGGGTGATGTGGAACCAATTTTTAAACCCACTGCTTGTAAAGCCGCTCGCACCGATGCCGCACAGGAATAAGTTGCCAAAATTCCACTTTTATGCATACACAGAGCTGCGTAGCCTAAAAATTCCACCGTCCACAACTGAGGACAGGTAGGCGGGGAAAAGGGATCGAGAAAAATTGTATCTGCCTGAAAACCAGACGCTTGTAATGTTTGAATACTTTGCCTGGCATCGCCTAGCAGTAATTTTGCTTGCAGACGATCTGTCGTCACTTGATGCGTTGCTGCTAGCTGAGTTAATTGGGGTAGGAGTTGCGACCAGCCATCGAGGAGATGATGGGCGATCGCGGCTTGGGGTACTGTTGGATCTAACTCCAAGCCCACGACTTCTACATCACAATTGGGATTCACTTCCCAAATTGCGCTTAAAGCAGCAGCGGTATTGTATCCCAAGCCATAACATACATCTAATAACCGTAAAGATTTTTGTTGCCGAGCTTTCTGCCGTAGCTGCGTCGGTTCCACAAACTTAAACTCAGCTTCCTGACGCGCCCCAAATTGACTGTGATAGGCTTCACCAAATTCAGTTGAGAAGAAGGTATAAGAACCATCGGCTGTGAGTTGAGGGGAGTAGGGAGTCGGTAGGGGCGGGCTTAGAAACCCGCCCTTACGGGAGTCGGGAGGCAAAGGAGAGGGAGAAGAATCTTTGTAGTTTCCTCCGTGTCCTTCTACCTCCTGTCTCCTGTCTCCTGTCTCCTGTCTCCTCATCTTTTAAATATCCAACTCTACCAAGTTGAGACGAGAACCGTAGGTTTCAATGAATTCGCGCCGAGGGGCAACGCGATCGCCCATCAATACGGTAAAGATTCTGTCGGCTTCGGCTGCGTCTTCAATTTCTACTCGTTTGAGAGTGCGGGTTTCACTATTCATCGTAGTATCCCACAGCTGGGTTGGCATCATTTCCCCCAACCCCTTGAACCGCTGAATCGTGTAGTTAGCGTTGGCAGGAAATTCGGCGATCTTTTGTTGCAATTCGCGATCGCTATAACAGTAGTAGTGATTGCGTCCGCGTTCTAATTTATATAGTGGCGGACAAGCAATATAGATGAAGCCTTGCTCGATCAGTTGCCGCTGATAGCGATAAAAGAATGTTAGCAGCAACGTTCTGATGTGCGCTCCATCAACGTCAGCATCTGTCATAATCACAATTTTGTGATATCGCAGTTGCGACGAATCGAATTCATCTCCCTTTACACCCAGTCCTAAAGCGGTAATCAACGCCTGGATCTCAGTATTTTTGTAGATTTTGGCATCGTCAGTTTTCTCGATATTAAGAATTTTACCGCGTAAGGGCAAGATTGCTTGGTTGCGGCGATCGCGTCCTTGCTTGGCACTCCCACCCGCTGAGTCTCCTTCCACGATGAAGATTTCCGACTCACCAGGATCTCTAGAACTACAATCTGCTAGTTTTCCTGGTAAAGGCGAAGACTCCAGTACTGATTTGCGTCGCACTAACTCTCGTGCGTGACGGGCAGCTTCAGCAGCTTTGAATGCCTGAATTGCTTTATCTAAAATAGAGTCGGCGACGCTGGGGCGAAATTCTAGATATTCCGTCAGCACTTCCCCTACTAGCGAGTCAACAATTCCCCTGACTTCTGTATTGCCGAGTTTGGTTTTGGTTTGCCCTTCAAACTCTGGATCTGGGACTTTAACCGAAATTACTGCTGTTAATCCTTCGCGGACGTGTTCGCCAGTGAGGTTGGGTTCGTTGTCTTTGATTTTATTCCGCTTGCGGGCGATCGCGTTTAGCGTCCGCGTCAAAACTGTTTTTAATCCTTCTAAATGCGTCCCACCATCCACAGTACGAATGTTGTTGGCAAAGCCTAGAAGATTATCCGTATAAGCATCCGTACACCATTGCAACGCAACTTCAACTTGGACGTTGTTGCGTTCCCCTTGTACGAAGATAATTTCTTCGTGTAGGGCTTGCTTGTCGTTGTTGATATAGCCGACATATTCGCGAATACCGCCCTTGTATTCGTAAGTCTCAACTTTCGGTTCTTGGCTTTTGAGCAGTTCTAAACGATGGTCGGTAAAGGTAATTTTTACCCCTGCATTTAGATATGCTAGCTCTCGCAGGCGACCAGCCAGCGTGATAAAGTCAAATTCCGTGCCAACTGTAAAAATTTCTGCGTCGGGCTTGAATGTTACTCCCGTTCCGGTTCGTGCTTCTTTACAAGCCTTGGTTTGCAGGTCTCCCATCGGTACGCCCCGTTCGTAGCGTTGGTTATGTACCTTTTTGTCCCGCCAAACCGTAACTTCTACCCATTCTGAGAGGGCATTCACAACAGAAATGCCAACTCCATGCAAACCGCCAGAAACTTTGTAACCACCGCCACCAAATTTACCTCCGGCGTGTAATACTGTCATCACGGTTTCCAGCGCCGATTTTCCCGTCTGCGGATGGGTATCGGTGGGAATGCCTCTACCGTCATCGACTACTGTTACTGAACCATCAGCGTTTAAGTCGATTTCTATATGAGTACAGTATCCTGCTAGAGCCTCATCAATGGAGTTGTCTACCACCTCGTATACTAAATGGTGGAGTCCCCTCGGTCCCGTCGTCCCAATGTACATCCCTGGTCGTTTGCGGACGGGTTCCAGACCTTCCAAAACTTGAATTTGCTCGGCACTGTAGCTGCTCGTCATGCAAGGGAGTCTCCGATAATGAGGTTAAACTAACCAATGATATCTAAAATAAGAGATCGTACCAAAATTCTAACACACTAGGCTTAAAGACGGCTCTAGGGCATTCTAAAGAGCAATTTTTTTGGGGGATGTACCAAACTGATATTTCGCATAGATTTGGCTTGATTACCATTTGTGGCGCAACTGCAACGGGAAAATCAGGGCTGGCGATCGCGATCGCTCAAAGACTCAATTCTGTCATTCTCAGCGCCGATTCGCGTCAAGTTTATCGCGAATTGAATCTTGGCACGGCTAAACCCACTCCCGATCAGCAGCAACTCGTACCTCACTATTTGATTGATATTTGCGATCCCACTGAGACTTTCACCGTGGCTGAGTATCAGGAACAAGCACGGGTGTTGATTGAAAAATGGAGGGGTGTAGAGACGTTGCATGCAACGTCTCTACACCTATTCCCTCTCCTAGTAGGGGGTACTGGCTTGTACATCCGTTCCATCGTGCAGGGAATGAAGATTCCTAGGGTAGCACCACAGCCAGAATTGCGATCGCAACTCCTCTGTTTAGGTCAACAGCAACTTTATGCGATGTTACAACAAGTCGATCCGATAGCCGCAACTAAAATTCATCCCAACGATCCAACTAGGACTGTTAGAGCATTGGAGGTATTTTACGTTACTGGTCGTCCGATTTCTGCCCAACAAGGAGAAAATCCACCAAATTATCCAATTTTACAAATCGGTTTGGACTGTGAATCGAATGCCCTTACCCAACGAATTTCCCAGCGTACAGAACAGATGGTAGCCGACGGTTTGGTGGCTGAGGTCGAATATTTATGTCAAAAGTACGGCATGGATTTGCCTTTGCTCAATACGTTAGGCTATCAAGAGTTCAAGCAATATTTAGCTGGAAAGATCTCTTTAGAGGCAGCGAAAAAATTAACTGTATTGCATACGCGCCAATTTGCTAAACGACAGCGGACTTGGTTTCGAGCATATCCTCAAATTGAATGGTTTAATGCAGACAGCGCCGATTTAGTAGAACGAGTATGGGAGCGAATTCAAGATTTTATTTTCAATCTAGACCTGCAAACAAACGGAAAATTATAGGCTGTGAAATTACGTCAAGTTACTATTTTACTATTGGTAATTGCCAGTGTTGTAGTTGCAAATTGGCTGTTTTCTCCTGCTACTATTATACCGCCAAGTAATCCGAACGATCCAGTTACTATCTATCTCATCGATTATGGTTTTCACGGCAGATTAATTCTGCCTAGTGATGAAAATAAATGTTTTGAATATGCCTATGGCGATTGGCGGTATTTTGCTTTAAACCATCAAGATTGGCTGACTGGAGCGGCAGCATTATTCTTGCCAACACAAGGCGCTTTAGGACGCAAGTTAAAAAATTGCGATCGCCTACAGTTATTAGCTACTCAAAAAGATAATTCTTGGCTCAAAATTGCTGTAGAAAAAACAAAAAGCGATCGCTTGCTCAAGTTATTAAATTCATATTTCGATCGCCCTGCTACTATGCTAGTAGAAAACCCTCACACGGGAATGACTTTAGTTCCCTACGATCGCACTTATACTTTGCTGCACAATAGCAATCACGAATTAGTTCGGTGGCTAGAAGATTTGGGCTGTCGCGTTGAAGGTTTTATCTTATGGGCAAACTTTAAAATCAGTTATCAGTTATCAGTTATCAGTTATCAGCGACCAACGACTATGAACTAACAAATAACCAATGACTAATGACCAATTACTAATTTACATTTATTACAAGATTTTAACAAAATCGCCTAATTCTGTTGCAGTTTGTAACTAATTTTGTATACCAAAACACTATTCCTTTAGACTGATGGGAATTGAAAGTTTTGGAAATACATATATGCAGATACAAAATTTAAGTTTTTCAGACGCGATCGCTTTTTTATCTGGCATTGCCTGTATTGCTGGTCTGCTATTACTTTCAGGAGCTAATTCAGCACAGGTAAACGAGCTAGAAGAAGCCGAGCAAAATTTATTGCAGATGAGCTTTACCTACTGGCTGCTCTACTGCGTTTGTTTAGGATTGCAAAAAATTGTTTTACCAGATTGGGAAACTTTGTTACTGAGTTTAAGGCTTACTGCTGCTTTGTCTTATTTTCTCACCTTTGCTTGCATTCTCTGTTTACCACTGCATCGATTTGCCGTGCGACAAGTAGAAGAGTAGTCTCAGAAGTCGGGAGTCAAAAAATTCTTCACTACTCACTACTCACTACTCGGGAGTCGGGAGTCAAAAAATTCTTCACTACTCACTACTCACTACTCACTACTCACTGTTTTAAAACATCTGTCACAGCTTGAATTAATTCATCCTGGCTAAGACTTGTCAGGATGAATACTTCTTGGACGGTTTTACCTTGACGTGCTATTAGTTTAAATCCGCCGCGAATCGGCACGGAAACACGTATTTGCATTTTGGGAGAATGCCCTTTTACCCGTCCAATGACTCCAGGGGTAACTGTTTGAATCCCGTCAATGCGAGTCAGGCGTTCTAGGACTGGAATTAAACCTGGAATGTGGGTTGAGTGATTCCAGACTAGTCTACCACTGGCATTTCCCATAATAATTTAACAAGTTGTAATATTCTATTCTAATATTTAAGCATTTATTGGCTTAAGCCGCCTCCAATGGAGCCATAGTTAAGCCAGCACGCCGCAATTGTTGATGGTAAAGTTCTGCCTGTTCTTGCGGTCCCACCCAAACGACTGCTTGACCTTCGTAGTGGACTTGATTGGTTAATTCCCAGGCAAGATCGCCCGTCATTCCAGGTATGTACTTCATCAAGCACTCAGCTACATGCCCAAACGTGTTGAAGTCGTCATCCAACACGATCACCTTGTAATTAGGATATAGCTGGCGGGTAACATTAGACGATTTTTCAGGCGCGATCGTCGGTGCTGTCGCCATTCCGTGAGCTGTTGTAGAATCTACTCCGTTCATAACAAGACAAACAGAACTCAACAAAAACACATTTATTCAAGATAACAAGGAATGGTTGGTTGTTGGTAATGGGTAATGGGTAATGGGTAATTGGTAGTTGGTCATTCGTCATTACTCTCCACACTACTCACCACTCACTACTCACTACTCACTCTCCACACTACTCACCACTCACTACTCACTACTCACTCTCCACATCACTATTCATCGCCAATCATCCCAATCTAGGTTGAAAATGGATGTATCTGGGAAGGCGGTAGGATTGCCGTTTTGCTGGAGGCGATATTGCAGTTGTTCGAGTAAGGGTTCTCGCCTGGGGAGATCGTCTACAAGCTGATAAGGCGCGATCGCTTTTTCTAGGGCAAAAGCAGCAGTGGTTCCGACAGCTGCACCAACAGACCATTCAAAAGAATGCACTCGATATGCAGCGGCGGCAATATGACTGGTAGCAATGCTTTTTCCGGCTACGAGCAAATTATCAACTTTTCGGGGAATTGTCGCTCGTAAGGGAATTTGGAAGGGATAAGCTTGACCTGCACCTTGTCGTTCTCCCTCTCGTTCGGTATTACCTGGGAGTTCGGGGGGAGATTTGGTCATGCAGGGATGAAAGTCGATCGCGTAGTGACCGATGCCTACTGAGTCGGGAAAAATGGTAGAACGAGTCCGTCGCTCGATCTGTTCTGGTGGTTTAGTACCCGCGATCGCATTTATCGTTTCCAATCCTGCCAAAGCGATTTTCAAACGGCGATACATATCTGGGGGTAAGGTCTGGCGATAATAATCTTCGTTGTAGCTGCGGCGAGAAATATCGATTTCCCAGACGGTAAAGCCTTCTGGATGTCCCCAACTCGGTCTACCAATAATCCGCCGTCCTTCCCGCATATAGGGATATTTGGATAAACCGTGAACCGTTCCCATGGAAGAATCTAGCCCAGATAAATAGCGATTGTTTGGTTGAGGTTGCTTCACCCCGTCCCCCAGTTGCGAATCGGTAGTACCTGTAACCAGCCAGTAGAAGAAACCGATCGCGTGTTCTTCCCCTTTCTGCAAGCTTGCCGTTCTCAATCCTCCCAGCCAGTTTCCAGGTAGGAGTTGACCGCTAGCTTGTAATTGATTTTGTGTATAAATTAAATTATCGGCAGCAGTGCCAGGACGATAATCGTTACCCCACGTCCAATTCTGCATCGAAATGTCATCTGGTACGGGGGCTTCAAAATTAATCCCTCCGAATGACATGGGTTCGCCATCCCCAGGACTCCAAATGCGGCGATAGGTAAATACTAAGGGAAAGCTTGCTAAACGGGGTAGTTCGTAGCTATAGTAAGGGGCATGTTGAAAGTAAAATGCGGGTATTTTGTGACCTATAGGGTCTTTAGTTGCCTCCATTGCAAAGGTATAAGTAAAGCCTTGAGTGCAGTAAGGATCGTTAGTTGCACTAGAGGCGGAAGGTTCTAAATAAGAGCGAGCATCAATTCCCAAGCGATAGGGGACATCTGCTAGAGCAATTAATTCCCCAGTCTCCGTTGCATCCACTACGTACCATTTTTGTTTTGCCTCGCTTCCCTTCAACGGTACAAATCGCAAAATTGTTTTATTTAACCGAGCTGAGTTTTCATAGCGGTAGGAATCTTCAATCGTTTGGGATAAAGGCAAAGTATTGAGAGGTGGTGCAGTTGGAGCAGGACGGTGTTGAATTGCGATCGCGCCTTGAATCGTTTGCTCCGAGCCAGTGCGGGCAGTTTCCAATTCTTTCACGACAGTGGAAGGGAACCATTTTAGATTGCCATCACCCTTTTTTGCTGCATCCCGCAGCATCTCATAGAGAATTTCGTCACCGTCGTGGGGCAGAAAGCAAGAGTCGCTCACCCAGCAATCGCCAGGGTTTAAATTGCCGTTGTATTTATCGGCAATTCGCTTTCGCAGTTCTAAATAGCCACGGGAAAAAAATAGCTGTAAGCGTTGAGTTCTGCGTTCGTCTAAGGCAGAAGTTCCCTGAGTCGAAATTTGCCCACCCATCCAATCAGTAATTTCGGTCATGCAGACAGTGCGCCCTGCTAACAATCCCTCATATGCAGTGGCAACACCCGCTAGTCCTGCACCCGTAACCAGAATTTCACATTCTACAGTTTGGTCGGGAGTTCTGGGTGGTGCGGCAAGGACGGAAAAAGGAATGAGAGATGGTAGAAGGGAGGCTAAGGAAAGACCGATAAAAGCCGCTAAGCATCTGCGCTGCATACGTTTGGAGTTGGCTTGCTGCCAACAGCTAACTGGCTTATCGACGTTAGCACTGCAAAACTGAGGTGACAAGTCTTTTGTAAGTGAAAGTAAAGCAAAAAACTTTTCGGTAATTTAAGGCTGTGGCGATAACGCACCCGCTACTGCATCAGCTTGTTGCAACAGTTCGCATACTTGTGTATCGGTAGTTTGGGGAAATTCTTTATACCAAGAGCCGACGCTGTAAAAAGGTACGGGCATTTCTACACAGACGATCTCATCTACTTGAGTAGCTAACTCTTGGTGAGTTTCAGGAGATGCAACTGGCACGGCAACGACGATCGCTGTAGGTTGTTGTAGTTGTATCGCTTTTATAGCCGCCCGCATGGTTGCTCCTGTAGCGAGACCATCATCGACTAGAATAATTGTCCGATCGCGCAGTTGTAGCAAAGGACGGTTTCGACGATAAAGCCGTTCGCGACGCTCTAACTCTTGTTGCTGTCTGGCTGTAACGCGATCGATAACTGCTTCAGATAAGTGCAATGCCTCTACAATATCGTAGTTCAGCACTCTCACACCACCAGAAGCGATCGCGCCCATTGCTAATTCTTCTTGCTCAGGTACGCCTAGCTTACGCACTAGAAATACATCCAAAGGTGCTTGTAATGCCTTTGCTACCTCAAAAGCAACGGGTACACCACCTCTAGGTAATCCTAATATCAAAACATTGCTACGATTAGCGTAGGCTGCTAACTTCTCAGCCAATACTTGACCCGCTATAGTTCGATCTTGGAATAACATAGCACTCTCCTCTGCTAAAGCTGCATCAGGTGCTAGCTTGGAAGCTATCTATTTCCGTTCGCCGCTCTAATTTTGACCAACTGCTTTTTCATTCAGTATGTGCTGTTGACGTTAGCCGCAGGTCGGGCGCGATAAATTTTCGATCTTACTCCTTCACCTTAAAAGATTGAGAGTGCTTTTGTCTCTAGCCAAAAGTGTAAATTATTTTACTTATCAGATAGTTCGACCTCATCTACCTCACGGCGATCGGGCGACATTACATTCACCATAGCCTGCCAACGAGATGAGAAATGTATACTTGATTCTACAATACTCCTTGGATATCTGCTTCATGCATAAATATCTGCTTCATACAATAAGACTGTTGTTTCAAAGCCTATTCTTCCCATTTCTGGCGGTATTCCCATATCCATTTCAACTGCATAAACCCAGGTTCCAGCGTCAGGCTTGTAATGTTTGATTTTGCCACTACCTCCGATAAATTGCACCACGCGATCGCGGTTAAATTTTGGTAACAGTTGTTGCTTTTCTACCCAAAGATTGTTTTTCATGCCAGATCGTTGTCCTCACTCAAGTTTGAAATCTATTCAACAAGTTAGTCAGCTAAAGCAAGCAGCTTTGTGCCGAACCCGAGCCTACCTGCTAGCCCGAAATTTTTCCGGTTTCTTGCTAGGATGGATTACCGAATCGCTAAACTTCTTTGCTGAGCTTGGGCGGTAGGAATTAATTGCCAACCAGCTTTATACAATTTTTGATATGTTGCCCACCCTTTCGAGCCGCCATCTATTTTGTAGTCGGGAACAGCATATTCAGGACAACTAGTATAAGGTTGCCAAGGTCGATCTGGCGATCGCCGTAGGTGCAAAATCTTTTCGCCTTCAGCACCAAAGCTAGACAGCCAACACATTTGACCAGCCATTGTTCAATCCTCCTGACTGATAAAACTTGCGATTTAGTAACTGATTTGCCAAAAATATTTAGTGAAGTTCTTGGCAGTTACTAGTGCAAAACTTATATTTTTATTTGTAATTGAACGGCAAGCCGCTCTCACTCTGTCTCTAGTTCAAATGTGTAGAGAAAAGACTACAGCCGAAAGGATGAGTTTTATGCTCTATCTAGAAGTTAAATACATAACAATTCGTATGTTTCAGTAACCAAACTCAATAGTTGGTGGCAAAATAACTGAATTAGTTCGGGGAGTTAGACAGGCGATCGCGATAATTGCAATTTTGCCCCTACAGATAAGTTCGATTATTGATGATTAGTTACTAATTACCAAATGACCAATGACCAATGACGATTGAGAAGATTGTTGTATTCTACAATACGGCTCGTTCGCAAGAGCCGATAACAGCAATGATAGAGAGACGAGAATGAATTTATTTTTACAATTGACAGGTGCAGGAATAGTTATTTTAGCCCTGTTAGATATTTACCTAACTGTACTCTTCCACCGCCTTGGTAGTAGTGTCATCAGTATGTCTTTGAATCGGGGCATATGGTGTCTATTTCATCAGGCAGCGCGAGTAATTCCTAGCAAAAAAAAATTCCTACTTGCTCATAGCGGCTCTATCATGATAGTTAGCCTTTTAGTATTATGGGCAACTTTTTCTATTTGTGGATTCGCTTTAATTTTTCTACCAGAATTAGGTACTGGCATCCAAGCTAGCGAAGGACAAACACCAACCGATTTTATGACTGCACTGTACTATAGCGGCTTCTCTTTTACCACTCTAGGAACGGGCGATCTAGTACCAAAAACAGCTAGCTATCGACTAATAACTGTATTAGAAGCAGCATTAGGATTTTCTAGTTTTACTATTACTATCACCTACTTACTATCAGTTTATAATGCCCTAATTAGCCGCAATACATTTGCTCTCAGTTTATATCATCGCACTGATGGTACGGGAGATGCCGCAGAGTTATTAGCAAGACTGGGAGCTAGTGGCGAACTAGGAGGCGTTCAGCAGGATCTTTCTAACATAGGGAGAGAACTAGTTCAGTTGCTAGAATTTCAGCACTCTTACCCAGTACTACTGTATTTCCGTTTTCGCGAAACATATTACACGTTACCGCGAATCATACTATTAACAATGGACGCGGTAACTCTAATTAAAAGTGGATTGAATGCGGAAAAATATCGTTCTCTTGTACGATCTACAGCAGTGGCAGAATTGTGGGGTGGCGGTATGCAAATTCTGTCGGAGTTATCTCAATCGGTTTTATCCAAACACTGGATAAAATGCGATCGCCAAGCGGAATTAGCATGGCGACAGCGATATTACCAGGCGATAGAAAGATTGAGAGCTGAGGGTATAGACACGGCAGCAGATGTAGAAGCAGGTGCAGATTTATATGTTAGTTTGCGGCGGAAATGGCAGCCGATTTTAACTACCCTCAGTATTTATTTAGCCGTAGACTTATAACGTGCTACCTAAAATATTCCTATAAGTATAGGAATGGTAAACAAAACTAAAAGCAATACCGCAATCGGAAGTACTAAGTTGAAATTACGCGCTTTTCGCGGTACAATTAGATTTTCGTCTTCTTCAAATCGAGCTAGACGAATTGCGTCAGAAATCTCTTGAGCATCCCTGACATGGTGTAACGCCTTCTGTTCGCCATTTGGATATTCAAAAATAAAATAAGTAGGAACTTTAATCCAGTCACCTGTAATATCAGGTGCATCTACGGCAAGTTGTTTAGATTTTTCTGCTAAAGTCTGTGGTTCTTTAGCAATGCGATCGCCTGGATTTACAGTTAAAAGTTCAATCTCAAACGGCTGATGTGTTGGAGTAGTTGTCAGCGGAGATTTTTTTAATGTCTTTTTACTCGTATTTTTCAAGTTAAAGCCAACCATAGGATTCTCCTCTATTGTGAAGAACTTATCCCAGTTTTGCCCCTCAAAATTGTGGAGTAGCTAATCGCAAATGTCAACTTACTACTAGCTTCTAAAATTACAAAATCGCCAAGTTAAGTTATTACCCCACAAGTACTTGAGCTTTTACCGAAGTGGGATGCGTGTGTTAAAAAGATTTTCTCAAATTTATTCTAAATGAATCGTTAGCCAAATATAACTTTTCAAACAAAGAGTTTATGAATATTGAAGAAACTTTAGATTAGAGGGTGGTAAATAATATTTTTTGTAATTAAGTTTTGTAATTAGATGTATGTAATTAGAATTGTGTGATTAAATTTTTCATCAAAGAGAGTATAGCGATCGCCACCTGATACTAACTGCCACACACGCACTCAAGAGCAAAAAAGCACCTGCACCGCCAATTGCTCCGATATGCGGGGGAATGCTTTGTTCTAGGGGGAAGAAAAACCCTAAGAGGCATTCTGCCCCAGCCATGCCACTAAAATACATTCCTGCGCCGATTCCAGCTTGATGCGGTGCTACTAACATCAGTACCAAAGGAATTGCACCGTTTAATACCAAATTGAAAGCTATTAGCAAGCCGAGGATAGCAATAACTAAGGTTAGCCAACTGGGGAGAAATACCGCAAGTTGTAATAAGATAGCAGTGGCGATCGCACCTGCAAACATGGCGTGTCGATTATCTATTCGCAGCGCCCAATCAGCAGTTGGCGGGGCTGCAAGTGCTAGCACAATTCCTATTCCTACCATCAGCCAGTCTACATTATCTATTCCCGTTTGTAGGATTAATGTTTGATACAGAGCTGCGATCGAAAACTGCGTTCCCCAAGCGATCGCCATTCCCATCAGAAAAATTAAGCTCAAAGCAATGTGTAGGGGCGGATTTTTTGTAGTTTTTTGTTCTATTGCTGTTGCGATTAAATTTGTTCTTGCCAAAGTTTCTGGTAGATTGACATATCTTAAAATAGCTGCTGCGCCTAACAAAGCAAACGAACCCATAGCAAAAGCAAAAACTGTCCCTAAGTTTACACTCCAATTCCGAGCAATAGGTTTAAAAGCTGTGAATAGTCCAGCTACGAGAACTAACAAACTATTAGCTAAAACTAACCTTTCAGGAGGGGCATAGTTTCTTAATAAAGATATTGCTGGGCTGCGAAATACTGTCATCGCCAAAGCCCAAGCTAGCGATACTGTAACCAACATCCAACGGAATTCACTTATACCTTTGCCAAAAATAACCGCAGTCGGAATCGCGATGAAAAAAGTTGATGCTAGAACGATTCCTGCTGCGATGAGTGGAAAACGAGTACCAAATTGGCGTTTATCTCGATCCGATAAACCTCCCATGAGGGGTTCTAGTAATACTGCCAATCCGTTTTCGACAACAATTAGAGCAATACCTACTTGGGCGGGAAAGTTAAATTCTACTAACAATTGGGGCAAATACACGCTATAAATTAGACAAGTTAATGCGATCGCCCCTTGTAATCCTGCCAAACCCCATACTTGCAGCCACAATACTTGTTCTGATAGTTCTTCCTCCTTCTCCATGCTTTACATCCCCTACGTCTCAACCGTTACATAAAATAACAACTCGTCAATATTTAAAGACACAGACTCATCAAAGCGTTTTCCGGCTAAGTTTATTATTTTGTTAAAACTATATTTGTCATTGGTCATTTGTTATTGGTTATTTGTCGTTTATTAAAGCCTAACAAGACTCTGCTATTTTAGATTTTGCGTGTCAAAATATATAATTCAGTACAGATGTTTTTAATTTGCGCGTTCGTATTTTTCTGCGGTTGCTATGTTGTCATTGCTACAATACTTAAATATAACGCTCGTATTTAGTTGGAGAAATTCAAGTTAGTGGCGCGATCGCCCACCCTAATATAAAACCTAACTCATTTGATGATTTTAAGAAACTTTTGGTTGCTACTTCTCTATCAGCTCAAACAACAGAAAATTTAACTATATTGCTCAGATAGCACTTGACAAACAACTACCCATTACCAATTACCCATCACCAATTACCAACTTATTGCTGTTGCGGTAGCAAGTAGTTTATTCTAGTAGCAGTGTTAAGTTTACGAAATTTTACAAACTGCTCCCTGTGCGCTCATGCAATGTATAGTTAACCGCCGCGCTCAATTTTCCGCCAGCCACCGATACTGGTTGCCAGAGCTGAGCGAAACAGAGAACCAGCAACAATTTGGCTTATGCTCCCGCTTTCCAGGTCACGGACACAACTACGTTTTGTTTGTCTCTCTGTTCGGAGAGTTAGACGAATATGGCATGGTATTAAACCTGTCTGATGTTAAGCATGTAATTAAGCGAGAAGTCACCAGTCAGCTAGATTTTTCCTATCTCAATGACGTTTGGCAAGAATTTCAGCAAACTCTACCGACAACGGAAAATATTGCCCGCGTTATCTGGCAAAAACTTGCCCCCCACTTACCGCTAGTCAAAATTCAGTTGTTTGAACATCCTCAACTTTGGGCAGAATATCAAGGAAATGGCATGGAAGCATATTTAACTATTAGCACTCACTTTAGCGCCGCTCATCGGTTAGCTCACCCCGACCTCAACCACGAAGAAAATACAGAAATTTACGGTAAATGCGCTCGTCCCAACGGTCACGGACACAATTACCACTTGGAAGTTACGGTCAAAGGGCAAATCCATCCCCGTACGGGAATGATTGTAGATTTAGGCGCGTTGAATCAAGTTATTGAAGACTTGGTAACTGAGCCACTCGACCACACTTTTCTCAATAAAGATATTGCTTACTTTGCCAAAGTTGTGCCTACAGCAGAAAATATTGCCGTTTACATCTTAAACTTGCTTCAGCAACCCGTACGAGAGCTAAGTGCAGAACTACACAAAATCAAATTGATTGAAAGTCCGAACAACTCTTGTGAAGTCTACTGTACTTCAACCGACTCAATTAACACCACTATTAGCAAACCAGTGTTAGCCCAAGTCTAATTAGTACTGAATGAGTACTAAATTAAATCGTGGCGATCGCATTTTCGCGATTCAACGCATCTTATATGTATATCCCCCCTCGATAAGTAGGGGGGCTTTTTCTATGTCAAACAGTGCCGCTTGATTTTTGAGTAGTTGGTAGTAAACTTCACGAGTGAGACTGTAGTTGTTGTCCTACCGTTTTTGGGAATTGCCGTTCCTCCTCCACTGGGCGCACAATACTTTTTCTAACTCTAAAGACTTAACTTTAAATTATTTTTCTATCCAGCGAAATACGTCAAAAGTTAGAAAAGAAACGGTAATTTCTAGGTTTTCTCTTCTCTACTCAACCAAGGGCTGCTAAAGCCTGATTTTTATCTTTATTTGTCATTTTCTCGTCATTTTTGTTCGCGATACTCAAGACAGCGAAACAAAAAGTTGCGCTAGGTCGAAGTTGTAGGATAAGTGCTACTCGTCTTTGTCGTAGAAGCAGCTGACTTATCTGCCTGTTTACTTACGGATTACAACTTCCGACTTATTTAGTCACTTTTCCAGAACATTTGCCCTATGTGGCACTGTTAGCTACTTCTGACAACACTTGAGGGAACAGACTGTGAATTTTAATTTAAAACAGACTTCTATTGTCGTCGGTATCGCGACTATAACTGTGTTAACAGGTGGGCTATCCGCTCAAGCTCAGACTGTTAACTCTATTCCTGCTAACGCAGAAGATAATAACCAAATTTCAACTTCAGCTGCTGCACTTAGAAATGAGCCAGCAAATTCTGTAGTGGCTCAGACCGATCCAACATACCCAACAACTCAACCGACAACCCCGACAACAGACCCGACATACCCGACAACTCAACCGACAACCCCGACATACCCAACCACAGAACCAACCACACCAACCACTGAACCAACCACACCAACCACCGAACCGACTCAAACAGATCCAGGTACGGTCGAGCCAGGTAGATATACCCGTGGGGGTTCCAGCTATATTGGAGTCGGAGGTAACATCGGTCTAGGTGGTGGTGACACGGCTTTAGGTCTGGGTAACTTCACAGTTTTCAGTAAAATCGGATTCACGGAAGCTATCTCCGCCCGTCCTGCCGTGATATTTGGAGATAGCACTGCAATTCTGATTCCAGTTACTTATGACTTTGTAACTCAATCCACAGGAATAGAAACAGAAGCACTGTCAGCTTTTGCACCTTATGTAGGCGGAGGTCTAGCGATCGCGACAGGAGATAACAGCGATGTAGCTCCAATGATAACTGCGGGTGCTGACGTACCGATTGGCAATCAATTTACGGCTAATGCAGGCGTAAACGTCGGTTTCTTTGACAGCACTAGCGTCGGACTAACTATTGGTGTCGGCTACAACTTTGAAGGACTCTAGCAATTTTGGATTTTGGATTGACAATAATCTAAAATCCAATACCTGCTGTCATATTTGTGTCATTTTTGCTCTCAAAACTATTAAGTAAAGAGCTAGAACTAGGGGTCATGAAGCAACAAACATTTTTGAGCCTAGCATTAACAGCAGTACTAAGCGCGATCGCCATTCCTACCGTTCCTGCTTTTGCCCAAGCGCAAAGCAATACCAGAATCGGCGATCTGCAAAGAACCAGAGGGATAACGATCTCTGGCGAAGTTGTCAGTGTTGTTGGTAACGATTTCACTTTGAGCGATGGTTCCGGTGAAATTATTGTTGATGCCGGTCCTCGCTGGTGGAGAGAAATCAATATCAAACCAGGCGAAAAGGTGACTGTAGTTGGTGAGGTGAGTGGAAAAAGTGGTGAGTTTGATGCCTATTCTATTACTCGCGCCAACGGTACTACAATCGACATTCGCCCTGCTGGTGGTCCGCCTCCTTGGTCGGGTAAAGCAAGGAAAGAACGTCCGATACCACCTCCTGCTCAACCAGCAAAACCATAAAGCTGCCCTGTTGCAGAACTGAATCGACGGCAAGGAGCAAAGTGTATTATGCAGCTACGACGAATGCTACGGCTACTTCTCATTGGTGTCAGTTTTAGTAGCTTGGTATTTGTCGGGTGTAGTCAACAGCGCCAGTTTGGTACAGATACCCAAACAAAGTCTACTCCTGGCGCGCGAATTCTACAACGGCAGCCTGATGTCCCTTACGTACCGACACCTCAGCCCGTTGTAGACCGAATGCTGGCAATAGCCAAAGTCGATCGCAACGATGTTGTTTACGACCTTGGTAGCGGTGATGGACGGTTGGTGATTACAGCAGCACAAAAGTACGGTGCTAGGGGCGTAGGGATAGACATCAATCCCAAGCGTATTCAACAGGCAGAGAAGAACGCAAAACGGGCTGAGGTTACTAACTTGGTAGAGTTTCGTCAACAAGATTTATTTGAAACAGATTTGAGCAATGCCACGGTAGTGACTCTCTATTTGCTACCTTCTGTCAATCTTAAACTCCGACCAAAATTGTTAAAACTCAAGCCAGGAACTCGGATTGTTTCTCATGCCTTTGATATGGGGAACTGGAAACCTGAAAAAGTAGAGCGGGTAAGTGGCAGAACGGTATACTACTGGGTTGTACCAGAAAAAGTGCCGGAAAATTTGCAGTCTTAGTCTATTATTGTGACCATTAACGCACCTTCTTCCAAGCGATCGCTGGCATTTATCGATGCAGTAGGTTTAATCGTTGGTACTGTAATCGGAGCGGGTATTTTTGAAACCCCTGCGATCGTTGCTGCTAACGCCAGCAGTAACGCAGCAGTCATACTAGTTTGGCTGGCAGGAGGTGCGATCTCCTTAGTAGGAGCATTGTGCTATGCAGAGCTAGCAACCACGTATCCTCATATTGGTGGGAATTACTATTACCTCAAACGTGCTTTTGGACAAAGAGTTGCCTTTTTGTTTGCCTGGGCAAGGATGACAGTGATTCAAACTGGTTCGATCGCGCTTTTGGCATTTGTCTTTGGCGACTATGCCTCTAGAATGTTTTCTTTCGGCACATTTTCTGCACCTATTTATGCCGCAGGTGCGATCGCTTCATTCACAACTCTCAATATTTTTGGTCTGCAACAGGGCAAGCGGACGCAAAACTTGCTCACGGCTGCTACGGTGTTGGGATTACTTGTCGTCATTGCGATCGGTTTGATGTTTGCCAGTCCTACATCTATGCCACCAACCGTCTCCACACCACACGAAAGTTGGGGATTGGCAATGCTGTTCGTTCTTCTCTCTTACGGCGGATGGAACGAGGCAGTTTATATTTCAGCAGAAATTCGAGATCGACAGCGTAATATTGTTCGGTCATTGTTATGGAGCCTTGGCATTATTACGACTATTTATTTAATGCTCAATCTAGCTTATCTAAAAGGATTGGGATTGCTAGCAATGGGGCAGTCTCAAGCAGTAGCGGCAGATTTGATGCAGCGTGCCATCGGCGATCGCGGCGCAGTATTTATCAGTTTACTCATTGCCATTTCTACTTTAGGGGCGATTAACGCCACGATTTTTACTGGCGCACGTACTAATTACGCGTTGGGACGAGACTTTTCCTTATTTAGCGTTCTCAGACTCTCATCGCGATCGCTTCGCTCTCCCACTGGTGCTTTGCTGGTACAAGGAGCGATCGCCTTAACTCTGGTGTTACTAGGCACGTTGACTCGCAGAGGCTTTGAGACGATGGTAGACTTCACCGCACCTGTATTTTGGTTCTTTTTTCTATTAACTGGAATTTCGCTTTTAGTACTGCGCCTGCGAGAACCCGAGGTTCAGCGTCCGTTTCAAGTACCGTTTTATCCTTTCACACCGCTCCTATTTTGTGCTGTCTCTGCTTACTTGCTTTATTCCAGCTTGGCTTTCACAGGTGTAGGAGCAATAACAGGTGTCGTGGTGGTAGGACTCGGAATTCCTTTGTGGCAATGGCACTGTAATACAAAAGTCAAAACGTAGGGGCGGGTTTTGACCAAAAATTTTCAGTCAAGGTTGTCAAGCTATTTACTAAACCCGCCCGTACAAAAGTCAAAAGTTAAAACGTACGGGCGGGTTTTCCTAACATCTATACTCAATCGCCAATTTTTTTGGAAAACCCGCCCGTACAAAAGTCAAAAGTTAAAAACAATAAGTGGGAGGAATGCGAGTGCAATTACACAAAATGCTGTTAGGACTAATTGCTAGTGCGGGTGTCGTTAGCTTAGGAATTGCTGGGTCTACACTATCCGTCCTGAAGGCGGAGGCACAAGCACCGACCACACCTCAATCTCCTGCAACTCAATCTCCTACAACAACCCCGACACCCTCACCGGAAGAATACAAATCTAGTATTCCCTACGTGCCGACACCTCAGTCTGTGGTAGATGCAATGCTGAAGCTGGCAGATGTCGGCAAAGATGACGTGATTTATGACCTCGGTAGCGGTGATGGGAGAATTCCTGTAACTGCTGCTCAAAGATACGGAGCGCGAGGCATTGGTATCGAGATTGACCCAGAACTCGTTCAAGAGGCGAATCAGAATGCGAAAACAGCAGGAGTGAGCGATCGCGTCCAGTTTCGTCAACAAGACTTGTTTCAAACCGACATGAGCGAAGCAACGGTAGTGACGCTCTATTTACTAACAGAGAACAACCTCAAACTCCGTCCCAAGCTCTTGCAAGAACTCAAACCAGGAACTCGGATCGTTTCTCACAACTATGGTATGGGCGATTGGAAACCCGACAGAGTCGAGCAAGTAGACGGCAGAACGATCTACTTGTGGACAGTTCCAGAGAAGTGAGTGGGGAGTGGGGAGTGGGGAGTAGTGAAAATACAAATGACCAATTACCAACTACCAACTACCAACTACCAACTACCAATGACAAATAACAAAGGATAATCAAATGAACGCTCAAAATCGAATTAATTCAATCAAAAAATTAGCTGGATTTGCAGCAGGACTGTTAATATTGCCAATCATTGCCGCTTGCGAACCTCAGCAAACAGCCCAAACACCTCCTGCTACTGCTCCGACTACGGAAGCTACGCCAGGAGACACTACACAATCTCCCACTGCTCCAACTACGCCTCCCGCCGCTCAAGCAGAGGCAGATGACAACCATGTAGTTGATGTAGTACAAGCAAATCCTTCCCTGAAAACCCTTGCTTCTGTCATTGATGAAACAGATGCTAACGAAGTCTTAGAACTTCAAGGTCCATACACGGTGTTTGCACCCTCGGATGAGGCTTTTAATGCTCTTCCCGCAGAAACTCGCCAAAGACTACTACAACCAGAAAATCGCCAACAACTGGCTCAGATTCTTTTTTACCATGTCGTTCCTGGTCAAGTGAGTGCCAATCAGTTGCAATCGGGAGACGTGAAAACGGTAGAAGGTGCAAACGTTAACGTTAAAGTTGACCAAACAGCCAACCAAGTAACAGTGAATGATGCCACCGTGACCCAGGCAGATATTCCCGCTAGCAATGGTGTCGTCCATATTGTCGATCGCGTCATCTTACCACCCAATTTCTCTATCTAATTCGCTTCTCTATCTAATTCGGTTGAGAGACGCAAAATTTTGCGTCTCTACAAGAAGATGACATATAGAGATGGAGGCATAACTCTATGAAGGGATTAAAAGGTAAAAACGTACTAGTGACAGGTGCAAGTTCGGGGATCGGACAAGCGATCGCCATTCGTCTTGCTGCTGAAGGATGCAATATTGCGATCAACTACCGCAAAAGTCCTGATGCGGCAGAAGATACCGAAGAAATGGCAATGCAAAAAGCATGTGGAGACGTGGAAAATTGCGGCGTGAAATCTCTGCTAGTACAGGGAGATGTCTCGAAAGAAGAAGACATCATCAGCATGGTCAATACTGTAGTTGAAAGATTTGGCAGTTTAGATATTCTGGTTAACAATGCTGGAATTCAAACTGAATGTCCCTCTCACGAAATTGAAACAGCAGATTTTGACCGAGTATTAGCAGTCAATTTGCGCGGTGCATATTTGTGCGCCCGCGAAACCATCAATCATTTACTATCTCACAATCGCTCGGGAATTATTATCAACATTTCCAGCGTTCACGAAATTATTCCCAGACCGATGTATGTCAGCTATTCCATCAGCAAAGGTGGGATGGAAAATATGACCAAAACCCTAGCTTTAGAGTATGCCAATCGAGGAATTAGAGTTAATGCCGTCGCTCCAGGTGCGACAGTTACACCAATTAACGAAGCCTGGACAAATGACCCAGAAAAGAAGGCGATCGTTGAAAGTCACATTCCGATGGGTCGCGCTGGTACTTCCGAAGAAATGGCAGCAGCAGTCGCTTTTTTAGCTTCGGATGAAGCCGCATACATCACCGGACAAACTCTGTTTGTAGATGGTGGTTTGACCCTCTACGCAGATTTTCGCGAGGCATGGTCAGCCTGAGACAATTTTGGATTTTAGATTTTGGATTGAGTACGAAAATGAACAAATCGACTTTAAAAACGCTGAAATTCTGGAGTGCAACAACAAGTTTTGTAGTGCTTACTGTTGGTTTTGCGATTAATAAAACACCAGAGGCGATCGCTCAAGCCCAAACTCAAACTCAATCTTCTGAAGTTCAAAATTGCTAAAAACTAAGCAATTCATTTTGAAACATACTACATGACCCCTGGCGATCGCGCTGATGAATTTGCTGCCGCACTGAGCGATCGCGCCAAAGCAGGCGTGGAGGTGCAACTTTTGATTATCTTCCGCTTATCAATCGAGTTCATGGAGTAAAAACATGACCGCAGAAGAAAAAAGACTGGAAGAAGACCGTACTCGTCAGGCGTACTGGCGCAGATGGGGTCCGTATTTAAGCGATCGCCAGTGGGGAACTGTACGGGAAGATTATAGCCAGAATGGTAATGCTTGGGATTATTTTCCCCACGAACACGCTCGGAGTCGCGCCTATCGTTGGGGAGAAGATGGGATTGCCGGAATTTCTGATAATCATCAAAGATTGTGCTTTTCGATCGCGCTTTGGAATGGAGTAGATCCAATTCTCAAAGAAAGATTATTTGGGTTAACTGGACCCGAAGGCAACCACGGAGAAGATGTCAAGGAATATTACTTTTATCTTGACAATACTCCCAGCCATGCTTACATGAAATATCTCTATAAATATCCTCAAACAGCATTTCCTTACACTCAATTAGTGCAAGAAAATCAACAACGGGGATACTATGAGACTGAATTTGAGTTAGTTGACACTGGCATTTTTGACAATAATCAATATTTTGATGTTTTTGTCGAATATGCTAAAAACTCTCCAGAGGATATTTTAATCCAAATTACAGTTGTCAATCGCAGCTCGGAAGAAAAAACACTTCATCTCTTACCTACTCTCTGGTTCCGCAATACTTGGGCTTGGGATCGAAAGAGTGAAAAACCATCGCTTCAAATGATGAAACCGGACATTCTTACCTGTGCTATTGAAGCTGTTCATCCTACTTTAGGAAAAAGATGGTTATATTGTCAAAATGGTGGTAAGTTGTTATTTACAGACAACGAAACTAACCATCAAAAGCTATTTGAAGTTAGCAACACTTCTCCTTACGTCAAAGATGGCATTAACGATTATGTTGTGGAGGGTGTTGAAGCAGCTATTAATCCGCAGCAAGTAGGTACAAAAGCTGCTTGCTACTATTTGTTAAATATTGGTGCAGGTGAAGAACAGGTAGTACGGCTACGACTTAGCGATCTCGGTAAACTAACACACCCATTTTTAGAGTTTGATACGATTTTACAGGTTCGCTCATCAGAAGCAGATGAATTTTACCAACAAATTTCTCCAAGTCATCTATCAGCAGATTGTCGTAACGTGCAAAGACAAGCTTTTGCTGGTTTGTTGTGGACAAAACAATTTTATCACTACGTCATAGAAGATTGGCTAAATGGCGATCCGAATCAACCAACGCCACAGCGTCATAATGCCCGCAATCAAGAGTGGATGCATCTATTTAATGATGACATTATTTCTATGCCCGATAAATGGGAATTTCCCTGGTTTGCGGCTTGGGATTTAGCTTTTCATGTCATTACTTTAGCAACAATCGATCCAGACTTTGCCAAGAGACAAATGGATCGGCTGACACGGGAATGGTATATGCATCCTAACGGACAAATTCCAGCTTACGAATGGCATTTTAGCGATGTCAATCCTCCCGTTCATGCTTGGGGAACTTGGCGAGTTTATCAAATTGAGCGAGATATTTACAATCGCGCTGATACTGATTTTCTGGAAAGAGTATTTCAGAAATTATTGCTCAACTTTACTTGGTGGGTAAATCGCAAAGATAACGATGGCAATAATGTCTTTCAAGGAGGATTTTTAGGCTTAGATAACATTGGTATTTTCGATCGCAGTTCTGAATTACCTACAGGGGGATATTTAGAGCAGTCAGACGGTACGAGTTGGATGGGAATGTATTGTCTGAATATGCTGGCGATCGCATTAGAATTGGCGGAAACTAATTCTACATACGAGGATATTGCTAGCAAGTTCTTCGAGCATTTTCTCTATATTGCCGATGCAATGAATCATATTGGTGAAACTCAGATTCATTTGTGGGATGATGAAGACAAGTTTTTCTACGATGTCTTGCATTCTCCTCACGACGAACGCCATCACCTCAAGGTTCGTTCGATGGTGGGTTTAGTTCCCTTATTTGCAGTAGAAATTATAGAACCAGATTTATTAGAGCGATTTCCAGGGTTTAAAAAACGCTTTGAATGGTTCATTAAAAATCGTCCTAGATTGCAAGAGAATATTGCATCTTTGACGGATAAAGGAAAAGAAGGTAAACGATTGCTAGCAATTGTTAACCCTGCAAAACTCAAGTTAATTTTGCAAAGAATGCTAAATGAAAACGAATTTTTGAGCGAGTATGGCATTCGTTCTGTCTCGAAATTTCATCTAGAAAACCCATACACTTTCAATGTTGACGCTCAGCAGCATCAAGTGAGTTACGAACCTGCTGAATCTACCAGTGGGATGTTTGGAGGTAATTCCAACTGGCGCGGTCCGATTTGGTTTCCGATGAATTATCTCATTATTGAGTCTTTGCAAAAGTTCTATAACTATTTAGGAGATGACTTTAAAGTTGAATGTCCCACTGGTTCCGATCGCTGGATGAATTTGGCAGAAGTGGCTACAGAATTATCTCAGAGATTGACAAAAATTTTCTTACGAGATAGTAGAAATAGTCGTCCCGTTCATGGTGGTAATTCTCTATTTAAAACTCATGCTGATTGGCAGGATTTACTGCTATTTTATGAATATTTTCATGGCGACAAAGGTGCGGGATTGGGAGCAAATCATCAAACAGGTTGGACGGGATTAGTAGCAAATTTAATTCGCAACTGTGGAGAGATGTAATTAAGTTGCGATCGCCTTACGCTCAGAACATGGCACGCTCTATTAGCTATTATCATCAAGGCAAACTACTATGTGGGAACAAGAAGCCTGGAAACTACTAGAAGACTCCATCATCTACTACCAAGGGCGACCAATTGGTACGCTGGCAGCTCAAGATCCAGAACTAGAAGCACTCAATTACGACCAGTGTTTCATCCGCGATTTCGTTCCCTCAGCCTTAGTATTTCTGATGCATGGCAAGTCAGAAATCGTGCGTAACTTCTTAATCGAAACGCTAGCAATGCAACAAAATCACGATCGCGAGATGGATTGCTTTGCGCCAGGGCCAGGCTTAATGCCAGCTAGCTTTAAAGTAGAACATGACGGTGACAAAGAATATATAGAATCTGATTTTGGCGAAGAGGCGATCGCCCGCGTCCCTCCTGTCGATTCTTGTCTGTGGTGGATTTTATTACTAAGAGCTTATATCAAAACCACAGGAGATATTGAATTAGCTCATCAGCCAGATTTTCAAGAGGGAATAAAACTGATTCTCGATTTATGTCTGGTGCATCGGTTCGCCATGTATCCTACCCTACCAGTTCTCGATGGCTCGTTTATGATTGACCGTCGCATGGGGGTTGACGGGCATCCTTTAGAAATTCAAGTATTATTCTATGCTGCTTTGCGGACTGTAAAAGATTTGTTGTTGCCGGAGAATGGCGGCGATCGCTATCTTGATGCAGTCAAGCAGCGGCTTGGTGCTTTAAATTACCACGTCCGTGAATATTACTGGATAGATTTGCAGCGGTTGAATGAAATTTATCGCTTTAAGGGCGATGAGTTTGGTAAAGAAGTTGCGAATAAATTCAACATTTATGCTGAATCAATTCCCAATTGGTTAACTGAATGGTTGCCCGAAACCGGAGGCTATTTATCCGGAAATCTGGGGCCAGGACTCATGGATTTTCGCTTCTTTTCATTGGGAAATCTGCTGGCGATTTTAGTTTCTTTGGCAAGCGTTGAAGAATCACAAAGCATTATGGATCTATTTGAACAGCGGTGGCACGATTTGATTGGATTTATGCCTTTGAAAATTTGCTTTCCCGCTGTAGAAGGATTAGAGTGGCGGATCGTGACTGGATGCGATCCCAAAAATATCCCTTGGTCTTATCATAATGGCGGTAGCTGGGCTGTTTTGCTTTGGTTATTTGCTGCCGCAGCCCAAAAAACAGGACGGCAAGAACTAGCTCAAAGAGCGATCGCACTGGCTGAAACTCGTTTAGTTGCGGATAAATATCCTGAATATTACGACGGTAAGAACGGGCGCTTAATTGGCAAAGAAGCGAGAACTTATCAAACTTGGACGATCGCCGGATTGCTAGCAGCAAAAGAGATAATGAATAATCCAAAACATATTGAATTATTCAGCTTTGAAGAAGGAATCGAAAGTCCAGGTTGCCGATTGTGGTAGATGCGATCGATCTACTCAGGGCGATCGATCCAGTTAACTAAAATCGCCAAAGGAATCATCGGTAAAGCAGGCAACAGACAGATAAGCCACTGATTTAAATTCAACGGTGCGGTAGCAAATAAGTTATTCATCACGCTCCATTGACTGAAGACAATTTGCAATACGACTGCGGCAAGAATACCCAGCGCGATCGCCTTTGTACCACTAATTGAAACTCTTCTACCACGGATTAAGAGCGCGATCGCTTTTCCTAAATGACTGATACTTAATAAATACACGATCCTAGCTGCAACTAAAGCTTGAATTGCCATCGTCCGCGCCAAGGTGACATCTCCCGTATTTTGACGTACCCCCTCGAAGAAACCAAAAATCAGAATCCAATTAAAAACGGAAATTGCTAAAATCCGCTTTAACAGTTTTCCTGAGATTAACGGTTCCCTTGGGTTGCGTGGCGGTTGTTGCATCACCCCCTCGGATTTGGGTTCAAATGCAAGCGGTACTGTCATCGCCACTGAGTTGACCATATTCAACCACAAGACTTGTAGAGACAGAATCGGCAAATCTCTGGCGAGTAAGGCACTAATTAAGATCGTCATTGACTCGCCACCATTGACAGGTAAAATAAACGCGATCGCCTTACGCAAGTTTTGATATACCGTTCTTCCTTCCTCTACTGCGGCTTCAATCGAAGCAAAGTTATCATCCGTCAGCAGCATATCGGCGGCTTCCCTAGCGACATCGGTTCCCGCACCACCCATTGCTACACCAATATCGGCTTGTCTGAGAGCTGGGGCATCATTCACCCCGTCTCCCGTCATGGCAACAATTTCGCCTTTGGATTGTAATGCTTCTACCAACCGCAATTTTTGGGCTGGGGCGACTCTGGCAAACACTACACCGTCTTCCACCGCTTGCGCCAGTTCGCGATCGTCCATCTGGGCAAGTTGCTGCCCTTCAAACGCTTTCACCCTGCCATCTTGTTGCAAACCCATGCGGAGGGCGATCGCCCTAGCTGTAGTAATGTGGTCGCCAGTAATCATCTTCACGTCAATTCCTGCCGACTGACAGTTGCGTACTGCCGCGATCGCTTCAGCGCGTGGCGGGTCGATCATTCCTTGCAATCCAACGAAAACCAGATCGGTTTCGATATCGTCATGGTCTACAGAATTCTGGTTATTCCCTACCGCTTTTTTAGCAAAAGCAAGCACCCGCAATCCCTGCTCTGCCATCATCTCAACCTGCTGTTCCACTTCGGTGCGATTGATAGAAATAGGGTTGCCATTTTTATCCAGCATTTGCCGAGTACGGCTCAAAATTGCCTCTACAGAACCCTTAACATAAATAACTTTAGATTCTGGACTTTTCCCGTCTCCCTCTAATTTTGAGTTCCCTAGCCCCCAGTCCCTAGCCCCTAGCCCCTCTTCATGCAACGTCGCCATATACTGAAACTGAGATTCAAAGGGAATTGCATCCAGTCGGGGTATTGATTCTACCAGTTCGGACTGATTCAGCCCTGCTTTCTCGGCAACTGCAATCAAAGCTCCCTCTGTCGGATCGCCCACGACTAGCCACTTATCATCCTTTTCTTCTAAACGAGAGTCATTGCAAAGTAAACCTGCAATCAAACATTCTTCAAGAGCTACAGGTAGCCTCTCCCTCAGCCCCCCCAGCTCTCCGATCTCCCCTTCTGGACTGTACCCCGTACCCCTAACGGTAAAGCGATCGCCTCCGGCATAAATCGCTTGCACTGTCATTTGGTTTTCTGTCAGCGTCCCCGTTTTATCAGAGCAAATGACTGTCGCGCCGCCTAAAGTTTCTACCGCAGGTAACTTGCGGATAATCGCGTGACGGCGTGCCATCCGATTAACTCCAATTGCCAGAGTCACCGTCACTACTGCTGGTAATCCTTCAGGAATAGCACTCACTGCCAAGGCGACAGCTGCTTCAAACATGCCTGCAAAAGTCTGCCCTTGACCCAAACCTACTGTTAAGGTGAGTGCTGCCAGTCCTAAAATGACGTAGAGTAACGTGCGGCTGAATTTGTCGAACTTCCGCGTTAAGGGCGTACTTAAGTTAGTCCGCTGCTCGATGGTTTGGGAGATGCGCCCTACTTCCGTATTGCCTGCTGTTGCTACGACAATACCACTTCCCTGTCCGAAAGTGACAAAGCTACCTGCATACGCCATGTTAAAACGCTCTGCTAAGGGAGCGTCAGGCTGAAGTGGAGCGGTTAACTTTTCCACTGGCACAGATTCGCCAGTTAAAGCTGATTCGTCTACTTGCAAGTTACGGCTGTTGACCAAGCGCAGATCTGCTGGCACTTTATCGCCAGAAGCCAGCAAGACTATATCTCCAGGTACGATCTCTCGTGAGGGAATGCGGATCTTTTGCCCGTCGCGTAATAAAGTTGCTTCAGTAGTTACGGCTTGCGCTAAAGCCGCGATCGCGCCTTCTGCTTTTGACTCCTGCACGAAGCCGATGATGGCGTTAATTACCGTTACACCCCAAATCACGATCGCATTCGTCCAAGAACCCAAAAAGGCTTTAATGATTCCGGCGATTAATAAGATATAAAGTAGCGGCTGATTGAATTGCAATAAAAATCGCAACCATGCTGGTTTACCTGGTTTCGCCTTGAGTTCGTTCTCCCCATACTGATTCAACCGTTGCCTAAATTCTGCGGCTGTTAGACCCCTTTCTGGGTTGATATTCAACAATTGGGCTACTTCCCCAGCCGCAAGCTCGTGATACTGAGGCTCTAATTGGTTGCCTGTTGCAGTGGTTGTCATTATGTGGTTGTCATTATTTTTATAGATATCACCTTTTAGACGCAAGCTTTAGACTATGTTGGTTTGCGCCGATCGCGAGAGTGTGTAATTCTAGCTTTAAAGATAAATGTGATTAGAAAGTGATAGAAGAGGTAGACAGATTCGTGTAGGGGCGCACAGCTGTGCGCCCCTGAGAATTACGGATGTATTGTACGTCTGATAAGAACGCCATATCTAAAACTAAAAAGCACCCATCAGATGAATGAAAGGTGCTTTTCACATTTTATGAAGAGATACGATGTATCGCGTCTCTACTAACTATTAGCCGTTAACTTTAACCGTTAACTATTAACCGTTAATAACGGGAGCAGCTAAAGCAACAGGAGTAGCTTCACCACTAGCTAAGTCAAGTGGGAAGTTGTGAGCGTTGCGCTCGTGCATCACTTCCATACCCAAGTTAGCGCGGTTGAGTACGTCAGCCCAAGTGTTGACTACACGACCTTGAGAATCAAGCACGGACTGGTTAAAGTTGAAGCCGTTGAGGTTAAACGCCATGGTGCTGATACCCAAAGCGGTAAACCAGATACCAACGACGGGCCAAGCACCCAAGAAGAAGTGCAAGGCACGGCTGTTGTTGAAGGAAGCGTATTGGAAGATCAAACGACCGAAGTAACCGTGTGCGGCAACGATGTTGTAGGTTTCTTCCTCTTGACCGAACTTGTAACCGTAGTTGAGAGACTCGGTTTCTGTCGTTTCGCGTACTAGAGAAGAGGTAACGAGAGAACCGTGCATCGCGCAGAACAGAGCACCACCAAATACAGCGGCTACACCCAACTGATGGAAGGGATGCATCAGGATGTTGTGTTCGGCTTGGAACACCAACATGAAGTTGAAAGTTCCGGCGATACCCAAAGGCATACCGTCAGAGAAGGAGCCTTGTCCGATGGGATAGATCAAGAATACTGCGGTAGCAGAAGCCAAAGGTGCGCTATAAGCTACGCAGATCCAAGGACGCATACCCAGGCGGTAGGACAATTCCCACTGACGACCCATGTAGCAGAAGCAGCCGATCAAGAAGTGGAAAACTACCAATTGGTAAGGTCCACCGTTGTAAAGCCACTCATCTAAAGAAGCAGCTTCCCAGATCGGGTAGAAGTGCAAGCCGATCGCGTTAGAAGAAGGAACAACAGCACCAGAAATGATGTTGTTGCCATAGATTAACGAACCTGCAACGGGTTCGCGGATGCCATCAATATCTACTGGAGGAGCGGCAACAAAAGCAATGATGAAGCAAATGGTAGCGGATAGCAACGTCGGAATCATCAATACACCGAACCAACCTACATAAATGCGGTTTTCAGTGCTGGTGATCCAGTTGCAGAACCGATCCCACAGGCTGGAGCTGCGCTCGCGCTGTAATGTGGTTGTCATGGTTCTATAATTGCTGATTTGAACTGTTAATGAACTGTTTAATTAAATTATAGGTAGCATGTTTACTACCTGTATTGAAGATTAACTTTAGGAATTGATTTTTGTAAAGGGTTTTTTAGTTTGTTTTTCGTTTTCTACCGACCTCATATCAAGTGCAACAAAATTACAGCCATCAATTCAATAATTGTAAATTTTTATTTAGTTGAACGGAGGATTTATAAACTTTGTTTACATTTACATTTCTAAATCAACTAATCCATAAAATGTAAAGGAATATTAAGTAAAATTGGTAATTGGTAATTGGTAATTGGTAATTGGTAATTGGTTATTGGTCATTTGTATTTCCACCAATCACTACTCACTACTCACTACTCACTACGAATCGACTCACTACTCACTACGAATCGACTCACTACTCACTACTCACTTGTGTCTACTATTACCTATAGTCCTGCTTATACCTTGATTCCAACTTATGAATGCTTTAATCGCTGTAGTTATTGCAACTTTCGTATAGATCCAGGTCAAAGTGCTTGGATGACATTAGAAACAGCAGCAACGCTATTGCAGGGATTGCAAAAGCAAGGAGTATGCGAGATCTTGATTTTAAGCGGTGAAGTGCATCCGCGATCGCCCCGCAGAAATGCTTGGTTTGAAAGAATTTATCAGTTGTGCGAACTAGCTTTAAACATGGATTTTCTACCCCATACCAATGCTGGACCTCTAAGTTTAGCTGAAATGGAACGTCTCAAAACCGTGAATGTTTCGATGGGATTGATGTTGGAACAATTAACACTGGAATTGTTAAAAACGGTACACAAACACGCACCCAGTAAAGAACCTCAACTAAGATTGCAGCAATTAGAATGGGCGGGAGAATTACAGATTCCGTTTACGACTGGGTTATTGCTAGGAATTGGGGAAACTCAAATAGATTGGTGGGATACACTAAAGGCGATCGCAAAACTACACCAACGCTGGGGACACATTCAAGAAGTGATTTTGCAACCTCACAGTCCTGGGAGTCAGCAAAGCTTCGACGCACCAGCTTTTAACCCGCATCAACTGCCAGAAGTTATTAGCAAAGCTAGGGAAATTCTGCCCTCAGATATTACAATTCAAATTCCCCCCAATTTAGTTCTAGAACCACAATGGTTACTAGCCTGTATAGAAGCTGGTGCAAGAGATTTAGGCGGGATTAGCCCCAAAGATGAAGTCAATCCTGACTATCCTCATCTTTCCGCACAAAAATTAAGAGAAATTCTCGAACCCGCCGGATGGCAACTTATCCCGCGACTGCCTGTATACGCTCAATACGATTCTTGGCTCGTACCGAGATTACAAACATCTGTACGGCAGTGGCGAATGAGTCGATCGCAGCTTTTTGTAGAATAGAAATGAAGCATTCAGAGGATAAAAAAGCCTATCGAGACTATCTACGGAAACTTACAGGGTCTAAAGTCTAGCCAGTTGAAACAACTCGCTAAACTATACCACCAACGCTTACCAGGCGATCGCCTCACTACGCCTGAATTTGCCCAGCGGTTAGCGGCAATTAGTAGCGACATTAACCAGCCTGTTTGTGTTTATCTTAACCGTCGCGGACAAGCAATCCGAGTGGGAGTAGGGACACCCAGACAAACTCAAATCCCACCTTTAGAATTGCCCCGTTACGGTGCAGAACGACTCAGCGGTATTCGCTGCATCGCTACACAGCTTAAACCAGAGCCACCTAACGAAGCCGCGCTGACATCAATGGCATTACAGAGGCTAGATGCACTGGTGACGCTCAATATTACTAGCGGTGGTTTTGAAAAACGGGGTGGCGGAGTCACCGGATACGTGAAAGAAGCATACCTGTCGCATCTCGTACCCAGCACCAGCTTAGAATCTCCAATTCCCACTCCCGACTCCCGACTCCCGTACGGGCGGGTTTCTAACCCTGCCCCTACCGACACCCCACTCCCCACTCCCCAGGCTACATGGAGCATATCCCCACCTCTAAGCTTAGACATCCTGACCAAACAAGATTTTCTCGATTTGGTGGAAGGATTAGAAGCGGAGTTCGGGCGAGAATTCATCGGTCAACAAGTAGATACAGACCGCGATCGCGTGTTATTAGTCGGAGTTGTGACGGATAATGCAGCGGCGCGAGAGTTTCAAGACCGTTTGGCGGAATTGGGACGCTTAGTAGAAACTGCTGGCGGTGAAGTGTTGCAGACGATACAACAAAAACGTCCTCGCATTCATCCTCAAACAGTGGTGGGTGCGGGAAAAGTGCAAGAAATTGCCCTCACAGCTCAAACTTTAGGAGTCAACTTGATTGTATTCGATCGCGACCTTTCTCCCGCCCAGGTGCGTAACTTAGAAACGCAAATTGGCATTAGAGTGATCGATCGCACTGAAGTGATTTTAGATATCTTTGCTCAACGCGCCCAATCGCGGGCGGGTAAATTACAAGTCGAACTTGCCCAATTAGAATACATGTTGCCTCGCTTAACTGGTAGAGGTCAAGCCATGTCTCGATTGGGGGGTGGAATTGGGACTCGCGGACCTGGGGAAACTAAGCTAGAAACCGAACGACGGGCGATCGGTCGGCGAATCTCTAGACTACAACAAGAAGTTAACCAACTCCAGGCACATCGATCTCGACTGCGCCAACAGCGCCAGCATCAAGAAGTCCCTTCGATCGCAGTAGTCGGTTATACCAATGCTGGTAAATCGACACTCTTAAATGCTTTAACCAATGCTGAAGTCTATACTGCCGACCAATTATTTGCTACCCTCGATCCGACGACACGCCGTTTAGTCATTACGGACGCGGATACAGGTACGCCGCAAGAAATTGTCCTGACGGATACGGTAGGATTCATTCACGAGCTTCCGGCATCGCTGATGGATGCTTTTCGGGCAACATTAGAAGAAGTGACAGAAGCCGATGCTTTACTGCATGTGGTGGATTTATCCCATCCAGCTTGGCAAAGTCAAATCCGCGCGGTTATGGGTATTTTGTCAGAAATGCCCGTTTCTCCTGGTCCAATTCTATTGGCACTGAATAAAATTGACCAGGCTGATAGCAACACTCTAGCACTGGCACAATCTGAGTTTCCTCAAGCTGTATTTATTTCCGCTGAGAAGCGTTTGGGTTTAGAAACCTTAAGACAAAGGTTGCTTCAGTTAGCTAGATATGCGGACGTAACGGTATAAGAGATGAAGGGTGAGTTTATTCTCACCTTTCCTTGGGTAGGAGTTAATAGTTTATGGCATATCTCTGGTTCAAATCATTTCATGTCATTGGTTTTGTGGCTTGGTTTGCGGGTTTATTTTATCTTCCTCGCCTTTTTATCTACCACATTGAAGCCGAGGAACGTCCAGAACAGGCAAAAACTCTTTTAAAAGAAGAATACAACCGCATAGAAAAGCTACTTTACAAGTTAATTATGATGCCAGCCATGCTATTTACAATTGCTATGGCGATTGGACTTGTTTCCACAGAACCAGAAGTTTTACAGCAAACTTGGCTACAGATAAAGCTTTGTATTGTGCTTTTACTTATTGGGTTTCATTTCTACTGCGGTCGGTTGATTCGTCAATTAGAAACAGGAACTTGTTCGATCGGCAGTTTGCAAATGCGTCGAATTAATGAAATACCGACAATTTTGCTTGGTATAGTTGTATTGTTGGCGATCTTCAAAAATAATTTACCAACTAGTGCCGTAGTTTGGGGAACAGTTATGACGATCGCAGCCTTTGCCGTCATTATTCAACTCTATGCCCGCAAACGGCGCTTGCAAAAGGAAAGAGAACTGAGTATTTCTAGCTAATATGGAGACGTTCCATGGAACGTCTCTACATGTTGGTTATCGTCGATACCAGCAAGCGATTTTTGCGGGTGAAACACCTAAAAGATAAGCAATAATTGCAATTTGATTTTTGAGTGTAGTTTGGCAAACGCCTTGTTTGAGCCAGCGACGCGGGGAAGTAAGAACGGGTGTACGCAGAATCACGATGCGTCCTTTGCGTCTCAATTGACGCATCAGTTCAAAATCTTCCATCATGGGTAATTCGGGAAACCCCAACTGATGAAATATAGATGACTTGATAAAAATAGCTTGGTCGCCGTAGGGCATTTGCAAAAAACGCGATCGCGCCTTTACTCCCCATTCAATTAAGCGTAGGCTGCTTAAAGGCGAATCAATTTGTAAACTAAAAGCTCCCGCGATCGCTCTAGGCTGTAATAGCGCAGCGCGTACCATTGCATCAAACTCAAGTGGCAGGCGGGTATCGGCATGGAGAAATAGTAAAATATCCCCTGTTGCTGCGGCTGCACCCAAATTCATTTGTTGAGCGCGTCCTTTGGGAACAGATAATACTTTTGCTCCCCACGCAGAGGCGATCGCGGTTGTATCATCTTGGCTACCACCATCTGCGACTATTACCTCTACATTCAATCCTGTTTGCGTACTAATTAAAGTTTGCTGAATCGTTCGAGCTTCATTTACTGTAGGAATAATAATCGAAATTCTTTCTTCCTCAAATCGGGAGTGGGGAGTGGGGAGTGGGGAGTGGATAGATTTTGACTTTTGACTTTTAACTTTTGACTTTTTATTCCCCTTGACTTCCTTCACAATCTCTGCTCCCAAATATGCAGATCCTCTGGACGATCGACATCTGGTAGTTGGGGTAAGTAAGCAACAGATAAATTCAATTGCTTGGCGATCGCAGTAGTTTGGGATAACACTGCGGACGATCCCCACTCAACGCCGACAAATAACTCTGGGATAAAGCGCCGCAAACCGAGTAAATAATAGCCGCCATCAACAGCAGGACCGAGAACGAGATCGTAAGCCCAATGTAACTGGTCGAAAGCCTCTGCTAGTAGCTCTGCATTCAATCCAGGGCAGTCAGTACCGATAATTGCAGCATGGTCAGCATGATTCTGCAATACTGTAGCAAGCGATCGCGCCATGCGAGCCCCCAGATCGCCGTCTCCTTGAGCTGTATAAACTAAACCATCTCCCAACCACTGCATCATTAAATTTGAGTCGCCGCCAGCAAAACCAATTTCTACTCTCACAGAACGCTGCTCTTGTAGTCGTTTCACCTGCGCCAGAGTATGCTCGGTCATCTGTTGGTGTAGCAGAGCCGCTTTCTCCGCTCCCAAAGCTGGGATTAGCCTTGTTTTCGTCTTCCCTGGTTCTGGATAGCGAGTGAAAATAATTAAGCTTTCTCGAATAATTTTAGTAGCGTTCACGAAATAAAATTTTATAGTTATCAGTTATCAGTGAAGAGTGGTAATAGGTAATAGGTAATTGGTAGTTGGTAATTGCTCACCTGCTCACCTGCTCACCTGCTCACCTGCTTCCTTGTCCCCTCGTCTCCCGCGTTTCTTCCCCTAGCCCCTAGCCCCTAGCCTCTAGTCCCTTGTAAAATGTAACAGCTTCGGTACATTTTAACTGAGAGTATAAATTTCACTGCTATAACACTGCTATAACGATGCCCAGAAAAATAGAAGTTTTACCAGATCTAGCGGCGCTCGTCCAGCGATCGCTAGATCTAACTCTTGCCCACATGCACGATGCCATTCAAGCACGGGGACTGTGTACCATTGCCTTATCCGGTGGTAGCACGCCTAAACCTCTCTACGAAGCGATCGCCGCCCAAGTGCTACCTTGGGAGAAAATTCACGTTTTTTGGGGTGACGAACGTTACGTTCCTGCCGATAGCCCAGATAGCAACCAACTTATGGCACGACAGGCTTGGTTAGATAAAGTCGAAATCCCCGCCGAGAATATCCACCCCATGCCTACAGATGCAGCCGATCCCGCCGAGGCTGCGCGTCAGTACGAAACTCATCTCAAGGAGTTTTTTCAACTCCAATCGGGCGAATTTCCCGCTTTAGATGTAAATTTATTGGGTATAGGAGATGACGGACATACAGCGTCCCTATTTCCTCATACAGCGGCTTTACAAGTGTGCGATCGCATAATTACAGTTGGGAACAAAGATGGACAGCCCCGCATCACGTTTACTATCCCTACTATCAATCAAGCTCGTTGCACCATGTTTTTAGTATCCGGTGCGAACAAGCAAGCGGCATTAGCACAGGTATTTGCACCTGTAGCGGACGACTACACCTATCCCGCACGATTCGTTCAACCCCAAGGAGAACTTTGGTGGCTGTTAGATCGATCTGCCGGAGAAAACTTGCAATTACCCGACGAGTAGCACTTAAAATCAAAAACTGTTCATAGGGATTGACTTCATGATCGTTTGTCCTAATTGCAATCACCTCAACCCAGAAGGAGCGCAAGCCTGCGAAGCTTGCTACACGCCTTTACCCGCTACTACTAGTTGTCCTAACTGTGGCGCACCCGTACAAACTGATGCAAGATTCTGCGGACAATGTGGTTATGACCTCAGCGCCGACCTTGCTACTGTCGCCGAAGGAGTACCGCTAGATCTGGGCGAGCTACCACCTACTCAACCCAACTTGGCGGTTCCAGAACCCCCAGTAGAGCCACCTATAGTAGAGCCACCTAGTGTAGAACCCGAACAAACTGTACCTGTGGTAGAAATAATTCACCGTACTTCAGAACCAGAACCAAAAGCAGAGCCTAAGCTAGAACCAGAACCCGAATTAGAACCAGAGCCAGTACCATTGGCGGAATTTTCTCGCAATAGTGGCGGTGTTGAGCCAATCCCACCAGCAGTACCACCAGTACCGTCGCCTGCACCATCAATGCCGCTAGTATCTCAACCTACTCCCGTGCCACCAATGCCTGCGGTCTCGAATTCTAAAACTCAATTACAGCAGCAGATCGCCAAGCTGTTCCACGTTCAGACTAATACTCCGATCGAGTTACCACCAACTCTTTCTGTGGTTCATATTGGTAAACCTAACGATCGCATTCCTCCAGATATTGACGTGGCTGGGTTTCCCAATTCCGAAATCGTCTCGCGCATTCATGCCGATATTCGCATGGAAGGAGATGCTTACTATATAGAAGATGTCGGCAGTTCCAACGGCACTTACATCAACAACATGCCTCTTCTACCAGGTAATCGTCACCGCTTGCGGATAGGCGATCGCATTGCTTTAGGTAAGGGAGATTTAGTAACTTTTCTGTTTCAACTTTCATAGCTACTTATAGCTTATCTTCGACCTTGCTAAAGTGATTACAATTATTCTGCTACACCCTCAAAATGGTACTCCCGTCCAAAATTGGGCGTTTGAAACTGAATCTGTTGTCCGCGTCGGACGAGCAACAGATAATCAGGTAGTTTTATACAGTGCCGTTGTTTCTCGTTACCATGCTGAATTACGCTCGGCAAAGGGACAATGGCAACTAGTTAATTTAGGTGCAAATGGCACTTATATAGATGGTCAACCGATCGCTGAATCGATTCCCGTTACAAATGGTACAGTGATTCGACTGGCTAAATCGGGTCCCCAACTACAAATCAAGTTGACAAATTAAGCTGGCAAATTAAGTTATTGCCATAGCGATCTAGAGGATGGTAACTGGTTGAATGGTAATTAGTTGAAATGACTGCTATTGCTGAAAAAGGAAAAAGTCATTTTTACTATTTTATTTCCCATCGCTACCGCGATCGCATACTTGAGCATCTGTCATTTTCTAGTCACATTTCCTACTCAAGCTAGAAGAATCGCTAATCGTACTTTTGAAGAGTTGCGATCGGCAATCGACAACTCTCGCTCGATCGCAAACCTCATAAGTTTCGATTGCTCAAGTGAGATTGCTATTGTCATTTGTCAATTGATATGCATAATTTCAAGAACTGCGTTGTTAATGATTAACGATAACCATAACCTTAGAACTTGCGAATTACTTAGGATTGCTACGTTTTCCATTTATCTTATCAGTCTTTGAGCCGATCGAAAGTTTCAAAAAGATTTTATTGTTAACCTAAATTTAACCTGTAAATCCTTCTAAAGACATATCTTATGAGTGTTAATTCACGATAGAAAGTACGTATAGATTGACACGACAAAGACGAAATTTCACGATGATAAATCGATGAATATTTCGTCAAAAATAACTCAGTTAGAAGAGCGAGCGAACCGATCTGCTAGGTAGTTGCTGTTAATAAAAAACAATCGCGTAAGAGCTGAGAAATTTATGCTGTTTCAAAAGTTTTTGTCTCCAAAAACACTGCTCGCACCTTTAGTTACACTTACAGTAGGCATTGCTGCCTGTCAACCTCCAGGAGAACCTCCTACACCCACTGCTGGCGGCTCGCCTGGTAGCGCCCCAGCAGCAAATACTCAGGGTGGAGGCGGAAATATTAGTGGTGCAGGTGCAACTTTCCCAGCACCTTTATATCAGCGTTGGTTCACCGAGTACAACCAGAAAGTTAACTCTGATGTGAGAGTCAGCTATCAATCTGTGGGTAGCGGTGCGGGTTTAGAACAATATATTAGCGGCACTGTAGATTTTGGCGCTAGCGATGCCCCAATTCAAGATGCTCGCCTGGAAGCATTCCGCAAAAAGTATAACGAAGAACCGATCCAGATTCCGATGGCGGCTGGTGCAGTACCATTAGCATACAATTTGCCAGAAATCAAAGGCGAACAGTTAAGACTGTCTCGCCAAGCTTATTGCGGTATTGTTACGGGTAAAGTTACTCGGTGGAACGATCCGCTAATTGCCAAAGCAAATCCCGATTTGAAATTACCAGACCAAAACATCACCTTTGCCCATCGTTCTGACGGTAGCGGTACGACATTCATCTTTGTCAACCACATCAACGCCGCTTGTCCCGAATGGAAGGCAGGAGTTGGGACTTCTGTTAATTGGCCCGCAGGCATTGGCGCTCAAGGTAATGAGGGAGTTTCTGCTCAAATTCAGCAAAATCCTGGCACGATCGGCTACATCGAATATGCCTACGCCAAGCTGAATCAGATTCCTACAGCTATCCTCGAAAATGCTTCTGGGCAATACGTGCAAGCTAACAGCGATTCTGCGGCTGCGGTGTTTGAGGGTGTAGAAATTCCTGAAGACTTTGCCTTGCTCGTACCAGACCCGAAAAGTCCCAAGGCTTTTCCCATTGCTGGTCTAACTTGGATTTTAGTTTATCCCCAGTATCAAGATGCACAAAAATGGCAAGCTTTGCAGAATGTACTTGAGTGGTCATTAACTGAGGGTAGACCGATTACTGAGGAGTTAGGTTATATCCCAATGCCGGAAAACATCGTCAAGCGCATCAGGCAAGTGTTGGATGAAAGAGTCCAAACTCAGACTGCCCAGAATTAAGTCGTGAAGGATAACTATGAGATCGGCAACTGGAGAATCTCCCAGACAAGAGAGATCGCTCGAAAAGCAGGTTAATACAACAACAGTACTCGATCGCCTATTTTACTGGCTGACTGTAGCATTTGCGATCGCCGTGGTAGCAATTCTACTTTGGATTGGATTTCAAATTGGTAGTACGGCTTTACCTGCTATCCGAACTTATGGCATTCAGTTTCTCACTACCACTACCTGGGACCCCGTAAGAAATATCTACGGTGCTTTGCCACAAATCTACGGTACTCTCGTCACATCGGCGATCGCCTTGATAATTGCCGTTCCCGTAGGCGTGGGGGTGGCAGTATTTTTGAGTGAAAACTTCCTCCCCAACCAGATTCGGACTCCTATTGCGCTGGCGATCGAACTAATCGCAGCAATTCCTAGCGTGGTAATTGGACTGTGGGGGATCTACATACTCATTCCATTTTTGTTACCTTTTTATCGATTTTTGTACGAAAACTTTAGCTGGATACCCTTATTCAGCACGCCGCCGCGAGGTAACAGCCTCTTGACTCTAGGCATAGTCTTGGCAGTGATGATTCTGCCGACAATTATTGCGATTTCCAGAGGCAGTCTAGTTGCTTTACCCCGCGATTTGCGCCAAGGGGCGATGGCTATGGGTGCAACTCGCTGGGAAACAATTATCAGAGTTTTGATTCCAGCAGCTTTTTCGGGAATTGTTGGCTCAATTATGCTGGCTTTGGGTCGGGCTATGGGGGAAACGATGGCTGCTGCCATGTTAGTAGGGAATTCTAACCAAATTACTCCATCTTTGATTGCTCCAGGAGCTACAATTGCCTCTCTAATTGCATCTCAGTTTGGCGAAGCAGGGCGATCGCAAGTAGCGGCGCTGCTATATTCCGGCTTAATTTTGCTGATTCTGACCTTCATCGTCAATGTGTTGGCAGAAATTATTATTCAGAAATTCCAAAACGTCGAGTAGGCATTTTTGTTTGTAGCAAGCAGGAGAGACGAAATCGCATGGCTGGCGCTCAAGACCAGATGGATGCATCGGGAAGGCTCGATTTAACTCGTTCGGCGCGATCGCCGTTCAGGAATGTTTTTGGCATTATCATGACGGTGTTAACCGCTGGCTTTACGATTTTGACAATTGTGCCTCTTGTGGCGATTGTCTATGACGTAGCTAGGCAAGGGCTGAGCCGACTTAGTTTAGATTCGTTCACCCAGCTACCCCCGCCGCCAGGGTTAGAAGAAGGAGGCTTTGGTAATGCTATTGTCGGCTCTCTGATTGTTTTAGGAATTGCAGCCGCTATTAGCGTTCCCATTGGAGTTTTGGCTTCTGTTTACCTGTCAGAATTTGGACGGGGGACTAAAATCGCCTATGGGGTGAAATTTGCCACAAATGTCTTGGCAGGTGTGCCAGCTATTCTCTGCGGATTATTTGCCTACTCTTTAGTGGTTGTATTTACAGGTGGATTTTCTGCCTTTGCGGGTGGAGTTGCCCTGTCAGTGGTGATGTTACCAATTGTGGTACGGGCGACTGAAGAAGGTTTGTTACTAGTGCCTCAAGAAGTGCGCCAAGCAGCAATTGGTTTAGGAGCAACTCGGTTTCAAACCGTGATGCGAGTTGTCATACCTGCGGCTTTACCATCGATTGCTACAGCAGTCACCCTAGCTGTAGCACGGGCGGGAGGCGAAGCTGCACCGTTATTGTTTACAGCTTTGAATAATAACTTTTGGTCAACTGATTTGTGGCAGCCGATCGCCACTTTACCAGTTTTAATTTACTTCTATGCCATTATCCCCTTCAAAGCGCAGCAAGAAATCGCTTGGGCGGCTGCTTTGGTATTGTTAGCGATTATTTTAATCGTCAGTATTTCCTCGCGGTTACTCACTCGCCAAAAGATTTATTAGGTTTTGCTTCTCCTATTGATGCGACAGTCCATCTCCAAAAGCCATGAACTATACAACCCCAAATCAAATGAATTCTCGTAGTGCAACTGCATCTCGTAATGCCGTGTTCGGTGCTGAAAATGTTTCCATCTACTACGGCTCTTTCTTAGCAGTACGAGAAGTGACGATGGACATTCCTAGAAATCAGGCGATCGCATTTATCGGTCCTTCAGGATGCGGTAAAAGCACGTTGCTGCGATGTTTTAACCGCCTCAACGATATGATTCCTGGGGCAAAAGTGGAAGGAAAGATTTCTTATAATGGCATCGATATCTACGCGCCAAAAGTCGATCCCGTACAAGTCCGCCGTCGTATCGGCATGGTATTTCAAAAACCGAATCCCTTCCCTAAATCAATCTATGACAACGTTGCTTTTGGAGCTAGGGTAAATAATTATAAGAAGCGAGATTTAGATGAATTAGTCGAGCGATCGCTGCGTCAAGCCGCTATTTGGGATGAAGTCAAAGATAAACTTAAAGAAAGCGGTCTTTCCCTTTCTGGGGGTCAGCAGCAGCGGCTTTGTATCGCCCGCGCTTTAGCGATTGAGCCAGAAGTCATTTTGATGGACGAACCTGCTTCTGCTCTCGATCCGATTTCTACACGGCGAATTGAAGAATTAATCCACGAATTAAAAGAAAAATACACGATTATTATCGTCACCCATAATATGCAACAAGCAGCACGGGTAGCCGATATGACTGCTTTTTTCAATGCCGAAGCTACAGACAAGGGGCAACGATTTGGCTACCTAGTGGAATACGATGCTACAGAAAATATCTTTAACAACCCCAAGCAAGACTTTACCAGAGAATATGTTAGCGGTCGCTTTGGCTAAGTGACTTACAATGGGAATTATCTTCCACGACCAATTACTATGCTGAAGCGTTCCAAGTTCGAGACAACCCAATCTCAAATTATGCACCGTGCGGAAGAGCTGATCGACGCAGCATCGAACCGCTATCGAATTACCGTCCAAGTAGCCAACCGTGCTAAGCGTCGCCGTTACGAAGATTTTGATAATGTAGACGATCCAATGATGAAACCAGTCATCCGCGCCATCATTGAGATGTCTGACGAGTTAACTCAACCAGAAATTATCGGCGAATAGCGATTACAGTTGTCAGTTATCAGTTATCAGTTATCAGCGTAGAGATGTTACATGTAACGTCTCTACTTTGGTGTAAAGATGCGATTTATCGCGCCTTTACGTAATTTGTTACCTGTCACCAGAATTATTCGTTGAAAACAAAGTCTTTGCTACTTATAGATGGACTAGTTGTAGCTGATAACTGATATCTGACGATCGATTGCTGACAACTGATAACTGATAACTGACAACTGATAGGGGGCGATATGTTTTTGGTTACGGGAGCAACAGGAGGCATCGGTAGAAGGGTTGTGCGATCGCTGCGAGAACGGGGAATGCCCGTGCGTGCTTTTGTCCGCCTGCTGTCTCGTTATAGCGAGTTAGAACATCGAGGTGCGGAAATCTTTATTGGCGATTTGCAGCAAGAGCGAGATATCCAAAAAGCCTGTCAGGGAGTACAGTATATTATCAGCGCCCACGGTTCTGATGGTGATGCTCTTGCCTTAGATTACCATGCCAATATTGAGTTGATCGATCGCGCCAAAGAACAGGGAGTACAGCACTTTGTTTTCGTCTCCGTCTTAGGTGCAGATCGCGGTTATGAAGATGCACCCGTTTTTAAAGCAAAGCGTGCTGTAGAAAAGTATTTGCAAGCAAGCGGAATTAATTATACAATCTTACGTCCAGCTGGGCTTGCCTCTAACCTCTTACCACTAGCAGAAAGATTTCGGCAAACAGGAATTTATTTACTGATTGGCGACGGCAAAAACCGCACTTCTATTGTTAGCACTGACGATTTAGCACAAATAATTGTTAACTCATTCATGTTTCCAGAGGCGCGTAACCGCATTTTCTCTGTTGGCGGTGCGGAAATACTACAACGGCAAGATGTACCGCACATTCTTGGTAAGATTTTTAATATCGAGCCGATTATTATTAATCCTCCTTTACTGGCAATAGACGGATTTAGAACTGTTACTGGGTTGTTCAATCCTGCCCTGCAATTAGCTTTAGGCACTTTCCGCACCTTACTAGACAACGAATTTTTCTGCACTCGCGAAGAAACTGCTCAAATCGAAGAGATATACCATCTGAAATTGGAACACTTAGAGAGTTTTCTCCGGCGTTATTTGGCAATATGAGTGAGTAGTGAGTCGATTCGTAGTGAGTAGTGGAATGACAAATGACAAATGACAATATAACTGCCATGATCCTGGCGGGGGGTAAAAGTTCGCGGATGGGACGAGATAAAGCTTTACTCCCAGTCGATGGCGTACCGTTGTTGCAAAAAGTGTGTGAAGTAGCAGTGGCACTGTGCGATCGCGTATACGTCGTTACTCCTTGGCAAGAACGCTATCAGCATTTACTTCCTGTCGGGTGTGAGTTTATTCGAGAAGTCATGTGGGAGTCGGGAGACAATTCAATTCACAATTCACAATTCACAATTCACAATTCACAATTACCAATTCACAATTACCAATTACCAATTACCAATTACCAATTACCAATTACCAATTACCAATT